>Ga0255047_10000006_pt1 | contig 190498 bp, 275 predicted proteins | sample JV7_2_1_MG_FD_183640 | JGI IMG/M metagenome (GOLD analysis project Ga0255047, IMG submission 183640) | Seawater microbial communities from Jervis Inlet, British Columbia, Canada - JV7_2_1 | ecosystem: Environmental > Aquatic > Marine > Inlet | place: Canada: British Columbia | collected...
GAAGTGCCAAGCGCGCCGAAAGACACTGCCTGCTGAAAAGACGGTTAATAGCTAAATAGCCTGTAGCAAGGCTGTTACAGATTACGGAGAATATGTCATGCCAGACATGGAAAAATTTGCGGAGGGTTTCGTAGCACACTGCGAGTCCCACGGGCTGGACCCGGAAAAAACTTTGATGAAGATGGCTCAAATGACCTCGGACGCTGATCAGAACTCCACATGGGAGGGGGTGAAAGAGTTCGGAAGAAACATCCCCATGTTCGGCGGGCTGATGGGCGGCGGTGAGGGGGCGATGAGTCGTGACAGGAGTCAGCCTATTGGGCACCAGATCGGCCAAGGTATTGGCGGATTCCTGCGTGGGGCCGCCCAGCCCTTCCAGAATGCCGGCAACTTCTTCTCGAACATAGCTGAAGGCACCGGCCTCGGTGGCGGGCAGCAGATGCGCGATTTGCAGTCCACACAGAACTCGCGACTGCAGGAGCTCTTGGAGCAATCTAAGCAGCCGATGGGCGGTAGTGGCCCTGGCCCGCATCGTGGCGGTTATCAGTTTGATCGCACTCGCCCACACAGCCAAGGCTATTGGCAAGGGCCTCCGCCAATGCGAAACCCCTGGCTCTATAACCCTTCTCGCCCGTGGCTCAGTGGCGGCGGTACTCTCATGAATCCCTACAGCGGATTCCCAAGCTAAGAAATGAGGACGTAAATGCCGTCAAGCACCTCCTTTTATACCCTGGGCACGCACTCGAATATCCCGTTTCGTGACCAGACAAACTTCGGCCTGAATGGGGCGTACAAGTTCCCGAACCCGTTTTATGACGTGGCGTCGGAGTTTATCCCCACAGACATCAACAACATCTTTGAGTGGTGCACACCTGCAGGGACGCTTATCGAACTGGACGAGTACGGGAACACCTGCCCAGTTGAAGACGTGCAGGTTGGCGATAAAGTGCTTACCCGCTCAGGAAAGCGCTGCCGTGTGGATAAAACCAGCCACCGCGCCGTGGATGAGCAGCTAATCAACATCCAAGCTGCGGGCTTGCGTACGTTTTCTTTACGCATTACAAAAGAACACCCAGTGTTGATATGGCGCCCGTTCAGCACGTTGAAAGCATCGCGGCTCCACTTCGAGAAAGCTGCGGACGAGATGAAATATATTCCGGCAGGAGAAGTGCAGGAAGGGGATTGGATGTTTACACCAGACCCAGCACCGCACATCTCGCGAGCAGCCTCGGATTTCCCCTACTCCCCGTTTATTTGTGGTCTGTACGTGTCCGAAGGCTGCCTCTTAAAGCGGTATCTGGCTGATGGAGACAAGCACGCTCGTGGCGTCCAATTCACTTTAGGCAGTCATGAGGGTGCGCTGATCAGCCGGTTGAAGAGCGAGTTGCAGGAGTACACAGGGATGACCCCAACAGTGGACGTAACGCCCGCACGCCCGGATGTGGCGCAAGTGCGCGTCTTCGACCCAGATCTAGCGAACTATCTATCAAGCAAGTTCGGCGAGTATTCAGGGCAGAAACGACTACCTGATCAATTATTTAAGTTGCCAGTGGAGAGTCAGCGAGAATTCTTCGCTGCCTGGGTTGACGGAGATGGCCATTATGCGACTGGGTCGGATAGTCTGGAGGTGCGCCAAGCACCACTGTACTCGTGCTCATCTCAGCTTATCTACCAGGGGATGCGTCTTGCGATCTCGGCAGGCTTAAACCCCACAATGGGGCACAGGCGTAGAGCTGGGAATAGCGGGGGATTTAATACTCAGACAAGTAATGAGTACCGACTCACGTTCAACAAGGCGGACATGCATCACCTTGTCAAGTATGCGACGAACGAGCTCGTGGCCGGAGAAGGTGGGGGATGTGGGAACGGGGTTATCTTCCACGAATTGGGTATCTTCCGCAAGGTATATAAGGCAGAGCACGAAGGGTTTTCTGGGCTGGTGTACAACATTCGGGTAGAAGACGAGCACAATTACATCGCGAATGGAGTCACCGTCCACAACTGTGAATACATCTACACAATGATGGGTACTTGGCGTTCGGCCTCTCGCCGGGTTGTTCGCTATTTCCTCACAGACATAATTCTGAAGGGGGAATCCGACGAGGAGCGTGAAGACTACCAGGACTTCCTGGACGACGATATGCACCTGCTCACGGAGCTGGCCCAGATTGGCGATGACTTCATGACTTATGGCAATGTGTTCGTCAGCCTGTACTTCCCCTTCGACCGCTTCCTGATTTGCCCGAAGTGCCACTTCCAGTACCACACAGATGCTATCCGCTACCGCTATAATGCGTCAGCGCTGCAGTTTGTGGCTACCTGCAAGAAGTGTAAGCATCACGGGGCCTTCCATCATGAAGATCGCCGCAGCCCGAACCGTAAGGGTGTGAAGATCATCCGTTGGAACCCCAAGCAGATCCGTATGCGCGTGCACCCGGTGTCCGGCCGCACGGTCTACTACTGGGAGATCCCGATCGAGTTCTCAAAGAAGATCCGTGAGGGTAAGCACTTCTACATTAAAGACACGCCATGGAAGATCCTTGAGTGCTTTAAGAGTGGTAATCAATCCTCGATGCCGCTCTTCGAGTTCAGCGAGGACGCCATCTACCACTTCAAGGAGACGACACTGGCCGGCCTGCCGATTGTGGGCTGGGGCATACCGCCGATTCTCCCCAACTTTAAGTTGGCGTACTACATACAGGTGCTGCGACGCTTCGACGAGGCGATCGCGCATGACTACATTGTCCCGTTCCGCATCCTCTACCCGGACTTCGGCCCGAGCCAGCACCAAGACCCTTTGGCGCATTTCAGCAACAGCCAGTTCGTGTCGCAAATGCAGTCCTTTGTACAAGCACACCGGCTGGATCCGTCTCTGGTACAGATTGCACCTTTCAAGGTTGGTTACGAGATGGTGGGCGGTGAAGGCAATCAGCTGACACCGAAGGATCAGATCGCCCAGGCTTTGGACGAACTGCTCAACAGCCTTGGCTACCCCGCTGAACTCTACAAAGGTTCGTTGAGTATCCAGGCCTTCCCAGTGGCGCTTCGCCTGTTTGAGAAGACCTGGGGCTCAATGACTGACGGGTACAACGATCTTATCCGCTGGATGCTCACCAAGATCAGCCGCCACTTTATGTGGGGCGATATCACTGGTAAGCTACGCAGCGTAACACTGGCCGACGATTTGGAACGCAAGGCGTTGAGCCTGCAGGGCGCTGCGGGGATGGACATCTCCAAAGGCACAGCCTACCAGCCATTCGGCATCGATTATATGGAAGAGCAGCGTCGCGTTGTAGAAGAGCAGCAGGCGATTCAGGAGCTGCAGCAGGAAGCCATGGCCGAGTCCCAAGCCCAGCAAGGTCTGGAAGGCGGGGCATCAGGCGGCGGAGCGCCTGGCGGCGTCGGCGCTACGCCGGGTGATGTCAATGAGCAGGCCAAGCAACTCGCGCAACAACTGCTGTTCAACACGCCGGAGACACTGCGTCGCGGTGAGCTGATCAAGATCAAGCACAGTAACCCCACACTCCACGCGCTGGTTCTCCAGGAAATGGACACAATGCGCCAGGAGATGAGCCGTCAAGGTGGGGCCATGATGATGGACCAGATGAAAGGGCAAGGTGCGCCCGCCGGCGGGATGGAGGCACAAGCATCTGCAGAGGAGTCTCCGAGTCCGTTGATGGTAGGTTGGCTCATCGCTGACCAGGTCCTGGGCTACGATCATGGAGATATGAAGAAACTAGCCGCGTCTGCGCAGAATGGCGGGGGCAAAGCAGCGGAACATGCGTTCCGCTTCGTGTATAGTAAGAAAAAGGGCTGGTCCTGAGTGAGGGACCACGCTATATTACGCAAACTGGAGAAGAGCAATGAATAAAGAACTGGAAGAAATTTACAAGCAAGGCGCTGCCGACCGCTGCGCCGAACTTCAGGTGAACCCGGAAGCCAACGCCGTTCTGGCTGCTATTCAGCAGAACCCTGGTGCGTTGCACACCATGGGCGATTTCGCCGGCGGGACCGCGTTGTTCCCCAAGCAAGCTTCCGCAGCTGAACCTACCGAGCAGCCTATGCAGAACGCTTACGCAGAAGGACTCGTGGACAAGCTCGCTGAGCACGGCGTTGGTCCTGAGATGCTAAAGCAGGCCGGTATTATGGACCTTATAGTGAAGTTGCTGGGTAGACCTTCGTTTACGGCACAATCTGCAGCACAGCAGGCTAGCCAGTTTGGTCAGTCCATGCGACCTCTTAGCGAGCACAATTTAATCGGGGAGATAGTCAAACGTTTGGGAGACGCGAAAGGCAGTTTCGCAAATACTATACGCCTTGAGCGCAACTCTGATATGGGCCGAGGCCTTCTCGCGGGCACCGCTGCCGGATATGGCGCGAATGAGCTTACAAACCAAGACTAAAGCAGTGCGATATTCAGAGGTATAGCTTGTGAACGATCCATACACACAAGGTTTCATAGATAAGTGCGCGGAGCACGGGCTAGATCCTGTGAAGTTGGCGAACTCGACTACCTCTATGTATGGCTCGTTCAGCCCTTTGAAACAGGGTAAACAATGGGGCCGGCTATATGGTGGTAACGCCCAGCCGCAGAAGCAACCACCCGCACAGGCCCCGAAACCCCTATTCGACCAAAGCGCGGTTCAGTCTGCCCCATATCAGCCACCTCCGCCCGCGCGGCAAGTGAGGGAGACGTATGCCCCAGAACAATAATAAAGTATTGCGCAAGGCCCTCGTGGGCGGCGGGCTGGGCTTTGGCGCAGGTGCCGTCTCAGACTTGCTGGCGCGTATGGGCGTAATGCCTGCACCGTTTGGGTATAACCCTCAAAGCGCAGGCGGGCAGTGGGCGCTGGATCGTCCTGTGGCGGCCCCGCTTCTGCGCGGGCTGGCCTACGCGGCACCTATGGCAATCCTTGCGGCACTTGCTGAGAAGTACAAACAAAGTCAGCAGAGCCCCGACGAGGCGCCCTTGTTTCCTGACGAGATGCTGAACAAGCATTCGGTGGACCATAACTCGCTGGACCGTGTAGAGGAACTCGTAAAGTCTGCGTCGATGGGCGCGGATGATCGTGAAGAGCTCCTCGCACAGGTGACTGGCAGTTACATCAAGGAGAACGCGGACCAGCTGATTAAAGAGTGCAATCACCGGCTGGATGAGTGGGCTGCTGGGTTTGTTAAAGAGTGTCAAGCAGCGGGGAAGGATTCAGAGGAGCTGCTCAAAGAAGCCGCATTCCCTTTGCTGGCTCTCCCCTTCCTGGCTATGGGCGCGTATGGCGCGGGCAAGCACGGAATTGGCGCAGCAAGATCATTTTCACAAGGTAGGGGCACAGAGGGGCTTAAACACCTCGGACATGCGGGACTAAATGCCCTTTATGGTATCCCTATGCTCGGCCCCGCAGCACGCGGGCTTGGCGGCCTGGCGCGCATTGCGTCTCTGGCCGGCCGCACCGGTAAGGTTCTTCAAGCACCCCGCGCTGCCGCCGGCGCTGGACGCTTTGCCCGTGTATCGAACTGGATGCGGAACAAAGAGCTCTCCGCCGCCCAGGGCCTGGGGAGAGCTTTCCCAGGCGCGGCATCTCGAGCAAACACCGCGCTCACAGGCCTGCAGGCGAGTTCTCCGTACCAGAGAGTTGCTGGGTCTACGTTGGGGAAATTGTTCAACACCAAAGCGATGGGAGGCCCTGGGTTTTTCAGCGCCCCTAACGCGGCGTACATGTATACGACGATGACCGCCCCAGGGCTCATCGGGCAGCCAGGTCAAGCACCACCAGCAGCGCGCCCTGTCCAGACAGCTCGTCGACCACGTGCGCCATACTATAGACAGTTCCGCCCACAGTCGCACCCTTATGGCTCATTCGCGGGGTGAGATGGATAAGAGGTCACAATTTAGTTCCTTCACTCCAGGCGTGCTCTCGGCCTCAGGCCCCACGCTGGGATCGCTGGAGCACAAGATCATGGTCGATTCACGACTGGAGGCCTGGGAGAAGGAGTTTATCGTCCAGCGCGTGAAGCAGGAAGTGGGGTATTCGACGCCCTCCTCAACACCCCTTGCGCAGCTACTCCCGAAGCTGGGTGGTGGTGCTCTCGGCTTTGTCGTTGCGAAATATTTTCAAATGAGTATACCAGGCCAGGTCATTTCAACTTTGGCAGGTTATGGTATAGGTAAAGTGATTGGGGACTTCTATAAGTCCACCAGCAATTTTTTACAGGGCAACAACCAACACAGGATACGATCGCTGCTATGAATACGGTAAAGCGCATGGAGTATGTGAAGAGACGCGTCCGTGAGAAGTTGGCCGCCGCAACGGGTGCCTCGGAAGGCCTGGAGATCGACTACGAGGCCCTGATCCGCAATATAAAGGCGCGGCGTGATCCTGACGGAATCGAGGATGATGCTGTTCCTGAGAAGAAAGCCACGTTCATCAACATGCTGACCAAAGAAGAGCGCGCACAGTGCATCCAGGCAGGCATGGCATTGAAGATGGCCGAGTGGGGCGCCGTGCCCCCGTCTTTGGATAAAGAGGCAACCAACCCGCTGACCAGCGCTTTTGATCTAGGCACTAAAGGTATCGTGCTGGGCTCCGTAATCACTGGGATCCCTTTAGGAATTATGGCGCACATGGTGCATCGTAAGACTCAGGAAGTTCGCCAGAAGGAAAAAGAGCTGCAATCTAAAATCAACTATTATACACAAGCCACGGGTAACATTGAGTCCGGCCTGGCTGGCGCCGGTGCGTACTAAGGAGCATTATGCCAAGTTCTGATGAAATGTTTGGTACCATGGGAGGAGCGGGACTGCCTGGTACCTTAGGCGAGATGCTTGGACCCGCGCCTTCACGTCCCACGATGCCCCCACGCCCGCCTACTGACACATTTATGCGCCCACCCGCAGGCCCGATGCCCGGTGTCGCCGCGCGCGGCGTCCCTGGTGAGCCCACGCCAGAAGATATGGAGAAGGCCGCTAACGACGTGCGGTTCAGCAAGACAGTCAGGATAAAGGACATTCATGTACGCACCTACGACCTCAATAAACCTGAGGATGTAAAGGAGTACCGTAAGACCTATTTAGAGATTTATGCCGGTATCGCGAGAGCAAAGTTTATGGTTGTGACCAACGAAAAAATCCACATCCCTTGCCTGAAGAACCCTCGATGGGTGGTGCATATGGAGTGGGTAGAGTACGACCTGGAAGTAACAGATCATACGATGAAGCGGAAGCCAGAGCCGCAAATGGAGAACAACAATGCCTAATAACGACGTACAAACCCCGTTCAACGTACGCCCTGAAACAGTTGGGCGATACGCACTTGGAGGCCTCGCCGGCGGGGCTGGTGTAGCCGCCGCATTGAATTTAGTCCACATGCTGAAGCGCCTCAGCGCTGATCGTAAGCAGAAGGACCCTACAGAGACAGATGAGGGTACGATTGTGCTCACTCTGCCGAAACGCGCAGACTCTCCTGAGGAGTCTGGGGTGAATGACCCCGGTGTGTACCCAGGTGAAGATTACTCACGGATAGAAGGGGATAAGCCCGAGCCCGGTGATGAAGAGGAAGGCGTGCAGTTTGACGATAACTACCCAGTGAAGTCAGGAGCTAAAACCAAGGAAGTGGAGCTTTCGTCAGGAACAGAAGGCGTGGCGGCACTCGACAGGCAGATAGGTGTTACACACCCGATAGTGTCCATGGAACCTATTAAATCAGCTCACGACGCATTGATGGCGATGAAGAGAGCAGCAGCCCCAGTTCTGGAAGAGGAAGGCGTGAAGCACGAGGATCTACCCACAGACGGTCAGCTCGAGGAGTCGCCGTCGCCAGAAGAGCGTGGAGTGGTGGAAAACAAGATGGCCCCAACAGGGCGGTCAGTGAGCTTGGAGCAGATTCGACGGCAGCTGATGCGGAATACCAAAGGACAGTTGCGACACCCAGACGGTAAGTATGGGATGAAGACGCAGACCAAGAAGGGTAACTGGCAAACGCTCACAGCGTCCATGTTGGCGGGCGGGGCTGGGGGCGCCCTCGGCTATCGGCTGGTAGATAAGATTTACGAGATCAAGCGCGTCAAAGATAAAGAGCACCAGCTCCGTACTGCGAAGAAGGAGTACCTCGATCAGCTGCAGGGCTCAGGAGCAATCAAGGACGCTGCAGAGGGGCATCGTACGTTCAATACGCTTGACTACCCCCTTGGGCTCGGCATGCTGGCACTACTTCTTGGCGGCGGAGCTACTGCATACCTCACCAAGAAGGTGCTCGATCAGCAGTTTAACGGCGATGCTGCCGGGGCGCCGAAACCCCCCCAGCTACGCAAGATCGTATTCCGCGCTGGTGGGGAGGCGCAAAAGGCGGCATCAGCCGAAGATAGCGAACTCGCCCATGATTTATTCAAAGCGGCTTTACCGATTTACCTGGATATCTGTTCTGGGGAGCCCGGTGTGCTCGGTGATGAGAAAGTAGCAGCCTGTCTGGACAAGTGCGATCTCGAGCCTCAGGACTTGTACAAGATGGCCGCCAGTGACTACAATCGACTCCTTGCAACACTGGAGGGCAATCCTGAGTTGCGACGCACTATGCAGCGTGCTGCGATGGAGCGTCATCCTCTGCTTCGCTATTTCCAGTGGGCGGTCGGCCTTCCAGGGCTGAGCCACATCGCGGATCGTAAACTTTACGAGAACGTGGCGCATTCATTAGGGCCGGTGCCGACGATCAAACAGTCTTTCGGTCCGGACATCGGACAAATCATGAGCAGCTTCTACGGAAGCGAGCTTGCAGAGCGAGCTGGCGGCAAGAAGGAAGAGGTTGAGGAGGAGGAGAAGGAAGACCCCGACCGCGCGGGTAAGCTCCTCTCACAGCTACAGATCGTGGGCGAAGGCCCGGACGCTACACAATTTATTGATAACAACCAAGATGTAATCAAAAAGCTGCTGGCCCAGCTGGCGAACACCGGGCGGATTTAATATGAACGATGCATACAGGCAGGGTTTCGTCGATCGCTGCGCCTCGCAAGGGGTCGACCCGAAGCAGCTGGCAAAATCGGCAGCGATGAGTAAAGTTATAAAGGGCGTCGCATCCGCAGCTCATAAGGCCACGAAAACAACGGATTTGTCGCCAATACTAAAGCGCGTACAAGCTGCGATGAAGAAGCGGTGGGACAAGATGTCTCCCGATGAGCGCAGTAAATCGCTGATGCAAGATTAACACGCTACCAAGGTTTTAACATGGGATCCATCAAATGCCTCTTCCACCTCCTAAACCAGCTCTCCCGCCTGGCGTCCGGGCTTTCGACGATGTTGAAACTACTCGAGATCTTATCTACTCGGGCACGTTATCAGCGTTACAGCGCAGATTTCCGGTAAGCGACGGCACCCACCGCCTCGAGCTTTCCAACGTACGCTATTCAGGACCCCAGACCTATTCGCTGAAGCAGCAGAAGAAGGCGCTGATGTCTAACCGCTCACTGCGCACCCCCGTCACCGGCACCTGGAAACTTACTGACGAAACCACAGGTAAAGTTCTTGATGAGCGTGAGGACATCGTCATGCACGTGCCCTACTACACGCAGCGCGGCACGATTATCAATCGCGGCAACGAGTATACGATTGTCAACCAAGCACGCCTGAAGCCGGGAGTCTACACACGTACTAAGCTGTCTGGCGAGCACGAGGCGCAAGTCAACATCAAGCCAGGTACTGGTAAGAACTTCCGCATGTGGATGGAGCCGTCCACTGGTATTTTCCGCGTCAACGTCGGCCAGGCCAACATCCCTGCGTACCCGTTCCTGCAGATGATGGGCGTCACTGATGAGCAGATGCAGACAGCCTGGGGACCAGAGGTTTACGACGCCAACCGGAACAAGATAGACAAGCAGTCGACCAACAAGCTGTACAAGCGGTTCTCCGGCTATCAGTACCAAGATGGGCTGGACGATAGCGAGAAGATCAAGTACCTCAAAGAAGCAGTCGCCAAGTTTGAGCTGGACCCAGAGGTAGTCGCGCGCACCATGGGGCTGGAGAACACGGCCGCCGTTACGCCAGCGCTCCTCATGCGCACCACTCAGAAGCTGTTGAATATCAGCCGCGGAGAGGAGGAGGAGGATGATCGCGAGGCGCCGCAGTTTGCCAACGTCCTTAGCATAGAAGACTTTATGAAGGAGCGCATTGACAAAGACGCCGGCCGAACGGCCAAGCAGCTCTTATTCAAATCACGCCGCAATAAGACGCTGAAGTCTGTTCCGCGCGGCGCGCTCAACCCTTATTTCCAAAGCTTACTACTGGGCAGCGGCTTGGCCACCCCGCTCGAGGAGACCAACCCCTTCCAGATCCTGGACCAGCAGAATCGTATCGTGAAGCTGGGTGAGGGCGGCATCACGAGCGCCGAAGCAGTTACCGACGACGCTCGTGACGTAAACCCAGGGCAAGCCGGCTTCATTGACCTGATTAGTGGCCCCGAGTGCTTAGCCCACCCCGAAGAGTGGGAACTTTTCACGGATAGAGGTTGGAAGTGCCCGAAGGACATCAACGAACAAAGCCGACTAGCCACCCTCCGTGCTGATAATACACTGACATTCAACGTACCTGAGAAGATTGTTCGTACACAGTATACAGGGGAAATTTTCACGGCAAGTTCAAAATTTCTGGCCTATGCCGTCACCCCGAACCACCGTAACTGGACACGGCCCTACCCGGACCAAGCGTCCAAATGGAGGTTCGAGCGCGCAGACAAGTCGCATGACAAGTGCCGGTACTTCCAAACAGGGCACGAGCCTTATAGCGGGGACCCGGAGATTAGCTCTGTACGGATTAGTAAGGATCTCAGCTATCCGCTGAATACTTGGGCGGCGTTTTTGGGGTGGTACCTGGCGGAGGGGTCCACTAAAGGGCACACCTCAGTGTCTGGGGTGAACAAACGGTGCTCCGTGACGATTTCTAAGGTTGCGACGTACCGGCCCCAGGAGGCTGCGGAGATTGGGGAGCTGCTTGATGAGATGGGTGAGGATTATAAGTACGATGATCGTGCGTTTAACATCAACAACACAGTGCTGGCGGAGTATTTGCACCAGTTTGGCAAAGCAGGGAACAAGTATATACCTGAGGAGGCTCTGCAATGGCCGCAGCAGGCTAGAGAAAACCTGCTACGCACCCTGGTGACGGGCGATGGTCGATTTATTCCGGGAACGCGCGAGGCCTTCCGAAAGAAGAACTTTGTGAGCACGTCCCAGAAATTAGTTGATGGAGTTGAGCGAATTGCGATTTCGTTGGGGTACCCTGTCTACAGAGGGATCGAGAAAGACGATCGTGAGCATGTTAAGTCAACAAATTATAGAGTCGGTCTCCACGCGTATAAGCACCGCACACTGGTCCCACGCCCATGGGAAGATAAAACACCCTATAAGGTCGAGAACTACTCCGGTGATGTTTTTTGCGTAGTGGTGCCCACTGGGCGTTTTCTTGTAAGGTATAAAGGCTGTACCTCGTTCTGGACCGGAAATAGTGAGAAAATAGGCATTGATGTTCGGGCCGCCTACAAAACATTCAAAGGTGAGGACCAGCAACTCTACGCAGAGTTCTTAAACCCGAAAGGTGATGTGGAGTACCTCAAGCCCGCCGACGTGTCCGACGCGACAGTAGCGTTCCCCGGCGAGGATCTGTCCCGGCCGAACAACGCTGTGTACGCGCTCAAGGGCGGCAAGATGCAGCGGACCAAGGCGAAGCAGGTAGATTACCAGATCCCCTCCTACGCTCATATGTACGGGCCGACGAACAACATGGCGCCGATGCCTACAGGGTTCATGCCCTCCCGCGCCTTCTACGCTGCCAAGTACTGGAGCCAGTACCTGCCGATGGTGAAGGGCGAAGCACCTTTAGTGCAGACACAGATGCCCGACAGCGACTTGACCTTCTCTGAGCATTATGGTCGAAAGGTTGGCACATTGTCGGCAAAGGGTGGTGGGGTGGTAACTAAGGTTACCAATGACAGCATTACGATCACAAACGAGGATGGCAAGAAGCAGGTCGTGGAGATGGTGCAGAATTTTCCATTTAACCGCCTCACAGCCATCAGCTACTTCCCCACGGTGAAGAGCGGCGATGTGGTCAATCCAGGTGATATGCTTGCGCACTCCAACTTCTCTGATAAAAAGACGGGTGCGATGAACATGGGGGTCAACCTGAAGACCGCGGTTGTACCCTACAAAGGATTCTCCTTCGAGGATGCTTATGTCATCAGTGAGTCCGCAGCGCAGAAGCTGGCCTCGGAGCGGCTGTACGGCTTCGACAAGGAATCACGGAATAACGTGGAGATCGGTCTCAACAAATTTACGAGCGCGTTCCCCAAGGCGTATACCACCAAGCAGCTGGAGAGTATGGGCAAGGATGGCGTTGTCCGCGAGGGCTCGGTCGTCCACAAAGGGGACCCCATTATTTTAGCTGTCGGACCTAAGCTGCTGTCGTCTGAGGACGCAGAGCTCGGTAAATTGCACAAGGCTCTCCGCAACTCGTTCCGCAATGAAGCGACAGAGTGGGAGTATAGCACGCCCGGCGTGGTGACGGATGTCGGCCAGACCACAACTGGAGTCAAGGTCAACATCAAGAGCCAGACCCCGTCCAAGGTGGGGGACAAGCTCTCCAACCTGCAGGCGTCCAAAGGAATCATCGGCAAGATCATCGCGGATGAAGAGATGCCCAAGGACACGGAGTCAGGGGAACCCTATGAGATGCTGCTGAACCCGATGGTGGTTCTTTCCCGCGTGGCCCCCAATCAGCTTGTAGAGCTGCAGCTGGCCAAGATCGCCAAGAAGACTGGCAAACCTTACAAGCTACCCAGCACACCACCCGCCGGCATGACTTGGACGCAGTTTGGTGCTGAGGAGCTGAAGAAGCACGGGCTGGAGGAAAGCCGCGGCATTTACGATCCTGAGCTCGGGCGCGAGATCAAAGGCTTGGGTGAGGGCTACATGTATATGAGCGCGTTCCACCACTTGGCGGAGAAGAAACTGTCCGGCCGGGACGTCGGCGGCTACACGGCTGATCACCAGCCTGGCCGCGGATCGAAGACTGGCGCGAAGAAGATGTGCTTCCCTGCGCACCAAAAGGTTATGACGTTAGATGGCGAGAAAAAAATCGGCCATATTGTGGAGAAGCGCCGAAATGAGCTCGTCTGGGCTCCTGATGATCAAGGCACCTGGGGTTATTATAAAATTACGAACTGGTGGACCAGGAGAGGGCTCCCATCCGAGCTGCTGAATATTCGGGTTGCCAATGTGTACTCCTCTACTAAAACCTCTTATTACCGTAATCTGCATCCGACACGTAATCACGAGATATATCGTTATGACGGGGCGAAGGTCAGAGCAGACGCCCTGAAAGTGGGTGATCAGCTGGCTTCCTGGGGCTACACCATATCCAAGGATCAACGATCACTTCTTGTTGGGTCTATGCTTGGAGATGCGGCTATTTGCGACTTAGGAGGTTCCGCTTCTTTCTACAGCGACATGCATTCGGACAAACAAAGGTATTACCTGGAGTGGAAGGACTCGATCCTAAACCCACTGACACCCACTGGCGTGAGAACCTCTATGCGGGACGAACTAACGACAGGCCCCGATGGGGGTTTTGCCAAAACAGGTAAGCGTAAACGTGTAGCAACACTGACGATACATCGGCACGATGTAGCCAAGTGGCTCGAGAATCTGTTTTATCGGGACAAGGTTAAGGTGGTGACCGACGAGGCCTTGTCGGTTCTGACCCCCATCGGGTTAGTGGCGTGGTTTTTGGACGATGGGTGCGTACACAAACGCGCCACACGCAAAGACGGCACTGCGGCTCTCACGGGCACAATTGCTACCCACGGGTTCAAGCCGGAGTGCCGAGCGAAACTTGCGGAGTTTTTAAGCTCGACTCTCGCGGCTAAAGTGACAGTAACCAAGGCGGGCGCGCTCTGCTTGTCAGCTTCAGCCTGTACTGCCCTATCGGGTATGACAGCGTGGTATGTTCCGTTTACTGCAATACCCAAAAGCAAGATTTATCTAAGAGCGTATGCGAAAGCTCAGCAGGAGTCTGGCGATGTTAAGCTCATTACACCCTGTGTTGGTGGACTTGGCACAGTTCCTGCCGAGGTTATCAGCATTAGTCCATACAGACCCTACAAAGGGGGCGTTGAGGACGAGATAAACCTGTACGATCTAGAGGTGGAGGGTGTCCATCGGTACTGCGCTTCAAACCTTGTGGTGTCCAATAGTTCGATGGACGTTAATGCGCTGCTGGCCCACGGCGCCCCGGAGGTGCTCAAGGACTCTCACCTGATCCGCGGAACCAAGAACGAGGACTTTTGGAATGCCCTGCGCATGGGCCGACCACTGCCTGAACCTGGCGTACCCTTTGTGTACGAGAAGTTTATGAACACCATGAAGGCCGGCGGTATCAATATTAAGAAGAAGGGAGACATCCTGGAGATCATGCCGTTGACCACTAAGGACGTCGCTTCGGTAAGCTCCGGCGCGGTAAATAGCGCGCGTACAATCAACAGCCGCACACTGGACCCAATCAAGGGCGGACTTTTTGATCAGACGCTCACGGGCGGCATGCAGGGGAAGAAGTGGACCCATGTCGATCTGGCCGAACCCATCGTCAACCCTGTAATGGAGGAGCCCGTGCGCCGGCTGCTGGGTCTGAAGGCCCGCGAGTTGTCTGACGTGATCGCCGGCCGCCATGAAGTCGGCGGCAGCACAGGAGGCAAGGGTCTGCGCGCCGCGCTCGCCGCACTGGACGTGGACAAGGAGATTGAGAAGTACCGCCTCCAGATTAACGCTTCGCGCGGAGCAAAGCGGGACAACGCGGTGAAGGCGCTTCGGTACCTGGTAGCGGCCAAGAAGCAGGACATCCATCCAGAGGATTGGATCATTGACAAAGTTCCAGTTATACCGCCTATCTTCCGTCCGATCTCACAGATAGGCGACGTTCTGCGCGCTTCGGATATGAATGAGCTTTACCGCGATTTGATTGAGACCAACAACGGGATCAAGACACTGCGTAAGGATCTACCCGGGTCGGCACTCGCTGATGAGCGGCTGCAGTTGTACAAAGCAGTCACCGCCGCCGTAGGTCTTGGTGAGCCGATCACCCCCGAGGGCGTGTCTAAACGATGGAAAGGTGCGATCCGCCAAGTGATCGGCACAAGCCCAAAGACTGGGCTGTTTCAGTCCAAGGTGTTGTCGAAGACCGTGGATGTTGTCGGCCGTGGTGTTGTCGCACCAGATCCGTCGCTGGACATGGATTCTGTGGGTATTCCCGAAGATAAGGCCTGGGTCCTGTATCGGCCGTTCGTTACCAGGAAGCTTGTGCGCCGCGGCTTCCCGCCGCATCGCGCGGCGGAGATGGTGGAGAATCGTACCAAGGAAGCTGAGGATATGCTGCTCCAGGAGATGAAGGATCGGCCAGTGCTGCTGGACCGTGCCCCGACCTGGCACAAGTTCAACCTTCTGGCGTTTACTCCGCATATTGTGAAGGAGGACGTCATTCGCGTGTCTCCGCTGATTGTTGGCGGGTTCAATATGGACTTCGACGGGGACACTGCGAATTTCCACGTCCCTGTGTCAGACAAAGCGGTGAAGCAGGCGAAAGAGCGCATGATGCCCAGCCGCAACCTGTTCCGCACGACAGACCTGCAAAGCCCGCAGCATACTCCTGGCAAGGAGATGGTGATGGGGCTGTATCAGCTTACCCGCAAGCCCACAGGGAAACCGCCTGTGGTGTTCAAGAACAAGCGCGAGGCCAAAGAGGCCTACCGCAAAGGTATGATCGGACCCAATGATCCGATCATAATACAGGGATAACATATGAAAGATAATCCACATTTTCCCACGGGCCTGACCGTGATGGCTGGTAAGTATATGAAGTACGCCGGAAAGTATGTGCGCGGCCGTTGGCAAGACGACAACGCGCTGGCTGATCTCTCCAGCACACCTGAGAAGCAGATAGGGTGGGGCTTTAAGTTCGACATTATCTTCGGCTACACCATCCGCCCCATCCCCAAGATCTGGAAGAAGGGGTTCTGGACACATAAGCCTAGTATTAAAGATATCGACGACGCTGACTTCGAGAAGGTATTCCCCAAGAATGCCAATAACATCCGCAAGGTGCTGGCACTTCGGGACGGCTACTCTGGTAAGTATGACGTGTACAACCCCTGGTACGGAGATTACTGGTTCATCCTGCGCCTGCCCCGCTGGGTGCCGACGGTGTTCTTCTCCATTAACACCCCGTGGAGAAGTGCTTACATCGGCAACAAGGCTTACCGTATCGATCCTTTTGAGAATGATATGTCGTGGACAAACAAAGTAGACGAAGACCGTGCCGACGACGTGGCGCCCACTCACCGGTATTACGCGCTGTGCCCGTCGGTCTCAACAAGGAGTCATCGATAGGTGATAAAAGTGGCCGACCCGAAAGAGAAGCTCTACATCGCTGGACCTGTTACGGGGATAGCGAATAGGAACGAAGCGATGTTCACCCGCGCGGAGCAGATGCTCCAGCGAGAGGGGCATGAGACAGTCAACCCGTTGACAGTAATGCCAGACGATGAGGACTTGCCCTGGGTTGACGCGATGCTCAAAGACATCCCGCCAATGATTCAATGTGACGGCATGGCCATACTTCCGGGGCCGTGGTATAACTCTTCGGGCGTGAAGCTGGAGCTTCACATAATGATAGCACTGAAGAAGTCCATCTACCACTTCCAGGAGATCGACGGCGAGCTTCAGCTGTTCCCAGGCCCGCCGAGCGATTACGGGTCCGCAATAGCCGAAGCGCAATCACTGGTTTATGGCAACCGCGGCGCTGCCTATGGCCATCCGTATGAAGACTATACGAAGACTGCTGCGTTCATGTCAGTGATCCTTGGGATGGAGGTAACGCCTGAGAAAGCCATACTGTGTATGATTGCAGTTAAGCTCTCCCGGGAGATTCATCAGTCTAAGCGAGATAACAGAGTTGACATGATTGGGTATGCAGAATGCCTGCAAAGGTGCTATAATCTAAATGAAGACGAAAAGCAACGAATAACCGAAGGTGTCTATGGCGGAGCAGATAAAGCTTAGCGAGTACTGGCTGCGGCGATGGTCGAGGCTTGTACGGATGCGGGATGGATACGTTTGTTATGTTTGTAGCGAAAATTGCAAAGATACTAGTCAGGCTCATCACGTGTATCCGAAGGCTGTTTATCCGGAGAACGCCTACTGTCTCGACAACGGAGTCTGCGTCTGTGCCGACTGCCACCAGCCCATTGTCCACAGTACCAGAGAGTCCTGGAGAAAGTTCACAGGGTTCTTCAAGCGCTACGCCCGTTACGCCCGAAACCGCAAGTTCAACGCAGCCAACCAGCTACGAGTCTGCAGAGAAAACAAACACCACGAATAAGGAGGATCACCCCATGGTTTTAGAAATGAACTGCTATCAAGACAGAGGCGGCAAGCACCGGTTCCGCGTATATGCTGCGAATCACAAAGTGCTGGCCCGAAGCCCCCGTGCGTTCAAAACAGACGCAGAGCTCAAAACGCGTGTCGACCTCATCCTCAAGCAAGACTACGACGCGCAACTGTACAAGGACCGTCGCGGTGAGTGGCGCTGGCGATTTGAAGCTGCCGTGGGCGGGAAGAAGGAAATCATTGTAATCTCGTCTGAAGGCTACAAGAATCACGGGGACTGCAAAACAGCCTCTGATCTTGTGCTCGACGCGGATAGGGCTGAGCACGGATGAGCGAAGAAGCAGATAATGAAGTCGTAGCGCCTACGCCGAAAAAGCGCTGGGCCGGCTACATAGAGAAGGCGTCCCTGGCCGTGCTGGGGTTTGTCGCGATGTTTCTGTTCAACAGCATCATCTCGCTGCAGAACCAGGTAGCTGCGCTGGAAGAGAAGCGCAGCGGGGACCGGGCGCAGTGGGAGATGATCCGCCAGCACACACTCACAATGGCAGAGATGCAGGCGCTACAGATGGTGCACGAGAAGATCATCCAGGATTACACGAGCCAGCTGATTAACCGTAAGATTGTGGTTGAGATCAGTCAGGAGACAAATGAACCTAAGGATGACTTGGCAGGGGACGGTTCGCTGGCCCCTCGGTTCCAGTTCCCCATGCTCAAAGAGCCCTCCGAGACTGAGAAGGCGATCGAGGAGCTGCGCAAGCTGCATGCTGAGAATACTGAGCCTGTAGAGCGGTTTCAGCAGCGTATGATTCAAAGATATGAGGTGCCGAACCAGCGCGCCACGGTTAAGCGGAAGAAATAGTTATGGGGAATAAGCCAGGTACACTCGTGCTGGCAAAGAATGCCGTCTCAGCTGCTGCCAAAGTAATTTTGCGCATCGCGTCAGGGCAGTCATACAAGGTCGGCGGCGAGGAGTTGGCTGAAAGACTCCGTCTGTGCTACGCCTGCAAGGAGCACTTTAACCTGGAGACACGCGAGTGCTTTGACTGCGGCTGCCCGGTGCACTCAAAGACAATCCTCGCTACGGAATCATGTGGTATCGGTAAGTGGCAAGCCTTGGCGGCGGCCCCAAGCGCGGCTACAGGTGCAGTGATTACTGGGGCGGATCTTCTTGAATATGAGCTGGAGATCAGAGAGCTCTTACCTGGGACCAGTAATCTCGCCCAGGCGTTCAACAGATTTCGGCATACGCAGGAGGAAGCGGGGTGCACCAGCTGCCGGGAACGGCTGTATCATAAGGATTTTGAGAAACAGCTTAGCCGCGATATTGCGCTTATGTCTGTGGCGGATATCGAAGAGCTTCGCAAGATATTGCCGAATAAAGAGTACATCAGTCTGTCTTATCCGTATCGCTGGGACGAGATTCTTGAAAAGGCCGCAGCGAGAGCGTAAAGTATCAGAACACTAGGGAGTACACTAAATGGAAACTTTGAATTACAATTTACTACGACAAGTTCAGGAAGGTTTAAGGGAGAAAAAGGCGTTTGTCCCAATGCCTGGCGGCCAGGCTGAGCCTGTCGCCGGCGCCTCCCCAATGACAGCAGGAATGGGCGCCCCAATGGGTCCCGGTGGCGGAATGCCCCCAGGCGGCGATCCGGCAGCTGGCGGCGGCGCACCGCCGATGGACCCTGCAGCTATGATGGGCGCGATGCCCCCGGGTATGGACCCTTCTATGATGGGTGTAGACCCCGCGACAGGGATGCCAATAGGCGCACCACCCGCCGGTGCTGAGGGTGAAGAAGCCGGCGCTGCGCCGGCCGAAGCCCCGGAACCTCCCTTCACTCTTGACGATATTCGAAGTGTGATGAAAGACGAAATTGCTCAAGCGCTGAAGGGGTTTTCCCCTTCGTCAGCAGAGCGTGGTGACGGTGAGTCTAGCAGCAAGCCTTCTTCCAGTAGTGAAGGCGGCGGCGAAGGTGGAGATCTGTCCTCCGAAGTCCGCGAGCTGACGGCTACTTTGAGGCAAGCATTAGGGATGTAAACGAATGGCGACTCGAGTTGTAGTGCGGAGCGCGAATCTGTTCCAACCACCCATACTTGATACTGACGAAGCCCGAATCATGGAGTTCTACGATTGTAACGGCGATCTCGTAGCGCTGATGGGTAAGATCTTCAGCGATGACTTCTGGGCATTTAGCACAAAAAATGATAACGATTGGAACGAAGCCCTGCTACGTGCGGGGTATTTGGGTAAGACTCGTTATGAGTCTCGTCCGGTGGAGATCACCGGAGCACACAGCTAAGGATTGAATATGGCCAATATTGACGCAAACACTGTAATAATCATCGTAGCCGCTATCGGGCTTATAATTTACAAAATCATCAACTACCAGATCGAGAAAGGGAAGACAGACCCCATCTTGCAGGCGTTTAAGGATGTCGGAGAGACGCTGGCGAAGGAGATGAAAGACAGCCGCACGATGATGGAGAAAGCCGCGTCCGCGCGCCGTAAGGCGGATGAGGTGGCACATAAAGAACTGGTAGAGCTGCTGCACCAGAACCTGAATGTGTCAAAAAAGACCCTGGACATGCATGAAAAGTTCGACGAGAACGGGCTTCCTTTATGGTATACTCCCAGGGATTGGCAGAAGACGCAGGAGACGATCCTTCAGGTCTGCTCCACGATATCTGATACGCAGCGAGATATCGCGCATATACTGGAAACGATGACGAAGACACTCGATAAGCTCGAGGGTACGACTAAGGAGTAGCAGTGCCACTTCAAACTACAATGGGCCAATTACTGGTAAACGAAGCGCTGCCGCCGCAGTACCAGGATCATAACCGCCAACTTATCGGGGGCGCGCTTGATGACCTTCTCGGCCAGATTGGGCGCGAGAACCCAGAGCTCTACCGCGACATCTCCCACAAACTCATGGAGCTGGGGCGGCACACCGCCTACGAGCAAGGCACCACCATCAGCCTCTCTGACCTGCAAGCTCCGTCTGAACTTCGCAAGGAAGTCTTCGCACATGTGGATAAGCAGGAAGCAGTTATAGACAAGTCAAACCTCTCCCCGGCCGAAAAGGCCCAAGCCCGTGCGGAGGTTTATGGTCAAGCGCAGAAGCTACTCACCGATGAGACATATGCACATGCGCAGAAATCTGGCAATCCCCTGGCGCTTCAGGTACTCTCCAAAGCGCGTGGTAACCCGACGCAGCTTGCGGCCATGCTCTCTACCCCTGGCACGTTCCAGGACACCAAAGGGAACACGATCCCCATCTTTGTCCGCCGGAGCTATGCTGAAGGGCTGACGCCAGCCGAGTATTATGCCGCAACCTTCGGTGCGCGGCGTGGAGTTGTCAGCACAAAATTCTGCCTCGCAGAGGGTTCCGAAGTTTTGATGGCGGATTATTCGGTAAAATGTATCGAGGATGTGAATGCTGGTGATACGGTTTTTACGGTCGACGACAACATGAAAATGGTGCCCACAAAAGTGGTAGAGACGTTCAACAATGGGCTGCGGGAGTGTTGGGATTTTAAGTTCAGACAGGGACGATCACGCAGCGAGTTTGTGTCTATTAGGGCAACAGAAGACCATAAAGCGGTTATGTCCAGGAAAAAGGGTAAGAACCGTGTTAGCGAGAAAGAACCCCTTAGCAAGGCCCACCGTGGCCGCCGGGCGATACACCTGGCCGCCGGGGAGCACTCGACCACTGGCAATAGGTTCCACTCCAAAACGTACCTGGGAGCCGTGCATACTTACGATCTGGAAGTGGCACACGAAAGTCATAACTTCGTTTTAGCGAACATGGCAGTAGTGTCAAATTCTACACGCGACGCTGGTGATTTCGGCAAGCAGCTCAATGTTGCCGCAGCAGACCTGATTGTCACCGAGGCCGACTGCGGGACTGTTAACGGTATTCCTGTCGGGATCGATGATAACGACACAGTGGGCGCTATCCTGGCACGCGGGTCTGGCGGGTTTAAGCTGGGAGCCCCTGTAGGCCCCAAGATGCTGAAGTCATTGAAGCAGAACAAGGTGGACAAGATTTTAGTCCGCTCACCAATCACCTGCCAAGCCCAAGGCGGTGTGTGTAAGCACTGTGTCGGCTTGCGGGAGAACGGTAAGTTCCCCGAACTCAGGTCCGCTGTGGGGATCCAAGCATCCTCGGCCCTGGCTGAGCGCATTGCCCAAGGGAGCTTGAATGTAAAACACTCTGGCGGCCAATCCGCCAAGGGTGAAGCCACCTACGCGGGTTTCAACATCATCAATCAAATCGGCCAGATACCCTCAGCTTTCCGACACAAAGCAATCTTATCGGAGCAGGACGGTTTGGTCACCAAGATTGAGCCTGCGCCACAGGGCGGCACCAACGTGTACATCGGCGAGGAGCTGCACTACGTGGAGCCGGAGCAGGCAGTGACTGTTAAGGAGGGGGACGACCTCGAAGCTGGTGATCAGCTGGCCACGGGTATTGTCAACCCGGCAGAAGTCGTGCGCCATAAAGGTATTGGCGAAGGTCGACGATATTTCGCGGAACGGTTGACCCAGGCGTTCAAGGACAGTAAGTTAAAGGCCAACAGGCGTAACACTGAATTGATAGCACGAGCGGTGATAGACCATGTGGATGTCGAAGAACCTTCCGGTCTGGGTAATTTTTTGCCAGGTGATGTGGCCTCGTACAATAATCTGGCATACAGCTATAAGCCCCGAGCCGACGCAGGTGCGTTTCGGCCGACTAAGGCCGTGGGTCAGTATTTGGAGCAGCCCGCACTGCACTACACCATTGGGACTCGAGTAACAAAGAAGATTGCTAAAGAGCTTGAAGGATTTGGAGTAAATACGGTTACCGCACACAGCCAGCAGCCTGGGTTCACCCCTCGGATGATACGCCTGCGCGCGGTACCTCATTACGGGAAGGATTGGATGGCCAAGTTGCACGGCAGCTATTTACAGACTAACTTGCTTAAGGACGTGCAAGAGGGTTCCCAATCTAATATTCATGGAACACACCCGGTACCTGGGATCGCGTACGGCGCGGAATTCGGCGAGAGCAAGAAAAATAAGGTAACATTCTGATGAGCTATTTGACAGGGAAGTACTTGAAGAAGCAAGCCGCCTTGGAAGTTGTTCAACCAGCAGCAAAGGCTGGCTCAAAAGGCCTCCTAAAACTTCTGACCGCACTTGGCCTGGTTGGCGGCGCTGCTGGGTCGATACCCGCAGCTGGTGCTTTGGGTGCGGGTGAAGATAAGCGGATTGGTGGCGCAACTTTAGGGACCCTTGCAGCGGCCCCCGGAGCTCTGGCCGGCGGCATTGGCGGCGGGGTAGCTGGTGAGAAGCTTCTTTATCCGTTGCTCGAGAAATTAAAGATGCTCCGCGGTATCTCCCCCAGCGCTCCTGGCGTGCTCGGAGCTTTAGGTGGATTAGGCGCCGGCGCGCTGGGCGCCTCCTATATGGCAGGTGGTGCACTTCGGGATAAAGAGTCCTCGTACGCAGAAGGCTTTATCGCCAAGTGTGCTGAGCACGGGGTGGATTTGGTGGCTGCAACTAAAATGGCGCAAGAAGTAGCCGGTGCCGCCGCAGGCGGACTAGCTGGAGCAGCACTCGGCGGAGGGGTTTTGGGTGCGAATGAACTAGGCCGCCTAGCTTTAATGAACATACACAATGACACTTTTGCACGCACTGTAGCGGACCCCTTCAGCGATGCCGGGCACGTTCTACGCGGAGCTGCCCGTAAGGTTACGCCACCAACCACGGACACAGAGATGCTGCACAAATTGATGGCCGTTATGCGATATCTTAAGAAAAACCCGCTTAAGGTAGTAGGTGCACCAACCGCCGCGTTGGCTGGGGCCGGCGCTGTCGGTGGTTACGGCCTTAAGCAGTTAATTAACAGTTTGACAGACAAAGACTAGGAGTAAGACATGACAAAGCTGAAGGACCTACTCGCTGAGCCGGAATACTCCGCGGTAAAACTATCCGCCGAAACTCCGGACAACCAGCAGGTCGAACGGGACTTCGGCCGGCTGGCTTACGCATTTTTGAAAGACCGCGCAACCCCGCTCGTACCCTACTTGGTAGGTTTTGAAGTTGTGGAGCAGGAACCTGATGGCTCTCGCGCCGTGGGGATCTTCGGCTTTCGCATCTCCAGCTCGTTCTACTACGTGCCGGTGTTCTTTCTGAACAACCAGATCAAGGGCATGGACATGCTGTACTCTAAAGAGGAGAAGCATTTTGTCCCGCTCCGCGAGCCGTGGGTGAACCATATCCTTAACCGCAAGACGATCGAGCTGGGCCAACCAGCTTCCGGTGTGGTCAAGAAGGATTTCAGCGTGCCTGACTACACCTTCCTCTCCCGCCCACCGCTGGGCGGTAGCTTGAAGCTGTCTGAAGCAGGGCGCGGGATCTATGAAGTGTGGAATACCATGCAGAAAGAAGCCGTGAACATGCTCAACAATGATCCTGAGTTTGGCAAAGCTCTCGCCGGCGCGGTCACTACGATGGCCAAGCAGGCCTCACCCAGGGCTTCCGGCCAGACACGTTTAACGACGTATCTGGAGAACCAAGGCGGTCCAGACGCCGTGGCGTCGCTGCTCGATAAGATCGGGTCTGACATGGTGTTTATGAAAGCCGCCAACTGCTTCTATGACTACCACGATCTGATGATCACAGAGTTCGCTGCATCCTTGGCGCCGAAGACCGCAGCCTCTAAGATTAAGGTTGTGACGGAGACTGATGGTGATGGCCCCATCGCCTGCTGTGACGAGGAAGAGAAGCGCGAGATTGTGCGCGACGGGTTCACGATTGTGGACAGTCGTGATGAGGAGGAGAAGTCGGAAGTTTATGATATCGACTATCTCACTTGTGTGGGCAATCCAAACGTCACAGGCAAGTACGATCTTATTCTGGCCAGCGGGATCACCACTCCGGTATTTGTCGTCAATATCCCCTACGGGACTGACAGCCAAGGCATGACTTTGGTCGTGCACCCAGATACCGGCCGGTACTTTACCGCGGCTAACCGAATTGTTTATGTCCGAGACGGGATCAAGGAAAAGGCTGATAATGATCAGCTGTACACCGACGACCGCACGGTGGATGTTGAGAAGATGGACGTCGGCGAACACTATATCTTGGTGGATGAGAAGGGTTGCGCAAGTCTACCGTTTCGCGTCGCTGCCTCGGTTAGTGAAGACAATGACATCGTCCGCATTAAAGCTGACTGGAAAGACAGCATCACTTACGAGGATCGCGACACCACGCCCGGCTACGAGAAGATGACAGGCCCTGACTACAAGGCCTGCTACTCCATCGACTCATATAGCGATAGCTACCTAATTATAACTGACCGCCGTGGTGAGCTTAAGAAGAGTGGCAACAACGTGGTTGTACCGACGCAGCAGTGGAAGGCGTACAAGCTGGAGGTGCCAGATGACTATCAAGATCGTCAGGCGCAGAAGGAAGCCTTCCGTCCCGCCTCATATGTGGATATCATCGAGTCCATGAACAAGATCGCCTTCCACAAGGTGCAGGTTGAATCTCGCGATCAGGGCGTGGCGTTCAACATCACGCTGGACGGCCTGCTTGATAAAGAAGCCATGGGCTATAAAGAAGCCACCATCACGCTGGTTGACCGATACGGCTTTCCAGTCAACAAAGCCCAGGCGGTGCTTAAGGAAGCCGCCGAAAAGCTGAAGTCTAGACGACTGGTGCTGCTTAAGTCTGCTCAGCAGGTAGTTATGCCCCAGGAGCCGCCGCAGTACATTGGGTTCGATCAAGAGCTTGGAGTACCAGTGCAGCCCTCGCAGCAAGACTATGTGTCTGGCCAGACCGTCGGTATGCCCAAGCCGGAGCCCGGTGGCCCTGGCTCTGGTATCAATATCGGCGGCGAAGGCGCACATCAACAAGCCATGGGCGGCAGTGGCGAAATGCCTGAGGACGCCACGCAGTTGGCAATGGAAGCCGCCCAAGCTGGACAGCAGCAAGTATTTGATCACGCTGTCATTGGCGGGCTCAGCCGCGTTTACGACACATCCGCCACTATTGATGGCTTCATCCCTGAGCTGATGACGGCTCTGGACCGCACTGGGCGCATTCTCTTCCTCTTCTACTGGAAGAACGAAGACTTCGCTGAGCGTTACGGCGACCAGGATCTGACGGAGATGGAAGACCATATCCGTGCGGTGTTCAAGTCCCTCGGCGATCTGGTGCTGAAGCTTAAGCAGAAAACAATTGATGCTGAGGAGGCTGAATATGTCCAAGGTGGTTGAGGAAGCCTACACACAAGGGTTCATTGACAAGTGCGCTGAGCACGGCGTCGACGCAAATGCGGCCAAAGCTTTGCTGGATAAACCAGACGAAGCGCCGCTGAAGAAGACCAAAAGCATGAGCCCAGCACAAGTGGCCAAGTATCGTGCGGAGCAGCACAAGAAGATTGATCAGCAGCGCCCTGGCGCGGGCCTGGCCGCCCGAAGTGTGCTAAAGCACATCAATTCACCAGCAGGGCACAGGTGAGCCGTGGATAACCCATACATACAAGGCTTCATAGAGAAGTGCGCCGAGCACAGCATCGACCCCGAAGAGCTGATTAAAGCAGCTTTCCGTGGAGATATCCTACGCCGAGCGCTGGCGGCGGTAAATCCCGCCGCAAAATTGTCCTTCGGCACGGGTAAGCTATTTCCGGCTAAAGGGACAGCTTCATACCTGGAAGGCATGTACTCCAACCCAGGCCGCTATGCCACTGAGCTGAACGCAATCGAGCACCCCGCGCTTCGCAGACCTTTCGCGAATCCTGGGCAGGCTCAAGGCGTTCGGGATCACTGGGCGGGAGTCTTAAAACAAGTGAGGGCCGCGCTCAAAGCCGACAAGCAGCCAATAGCGAGCGAAGCACTGGTGTCCAACGCCCCAGCAAACGTGGCGGGTACATGGAAATAGCTGGCAATACCGTACGAACTCCCAATGAGCATTCGATGTTCTTCCAGCCCGACTGGCGCTACGCCATTGCGCGAGGAGTTGGGCAGTCTCGCACAGCCCCCACCGAGGACGGCAGCAGCCCACAAATGCGCTACTACGACTATACCCCCGATACGTGGGTGCGCCGGCAAGTTCAGTATCTGGACACTGAGGGCAATAATAAGTGTGCAAACCTCAACAAGAATTTGAAACCACACGACCCGCGCTGGGCTGTCCGCGAGGCCAATGTCACTTATCTTGGAGATGAGCCCCGGCGCGAGGAAGATGAAGAGTTCACACCGCTGCTGAAGATGCGGTTGGAAGCGCTGCTTTTGTGCACAGACTTAACTTTATCGCAGATCGCAGATTATATGAATTCAACCGTCGCAGTGATAAAGGCTTACGAGCGTTTATTCTACAACGTGCGTGACGATAAAGGATTGATGAACGCAGCCCCATGGCTTTGTGAGTGGTTCGCAAAGGGAAATATCCCAGTCGTGAATCATGAGCAGACCAACAACTGGGACGTGTACTGGAAGGTTGTAGCTGTCGAGGGTGGTTTCAAAGCACTCCTTGCAACGTGGAACGGTACCCTGGCGCCGATCGGTGGGGAGTTCCCCGAAGTGGAGATGGCTCAAATGATGTTCCGCGGCCTTTTCCGCCGCATGGAGCGCAACATCCGCATGGGCCACATGTCACAGAACGCCTTGTCACAAACCCTGGAGCGTTTCCAGGCGATGATTATGGATATGCGCGAGCGTGGGGTAATGTCCAAAGGTGAACGAGTTTCAGATGAAAGTATCCTGATGCGCCTGCTGGGAGCGATGGCCCCGAAAGTGGTTGTACCGTCGGCTGAGCGGGTTGCTAGTAAACAAAAAGAAGTGGAAGCCAAGATTGAGATGATGAAGCAAACAGAGCGTGGTCACGGGTCGGGTAAAGACACGTTGACGTCAATCGGAGCGCAAGTCGCTGCGGCGAAGGCTTAATGGTTTGCTTTTTATTCCCTCGGGGCTTACGTTATGCCATAGTTTTGGAGGTAACAGATGTTCAAAGAACAACTGATGAACGCACTACATCAAGCTGTCGGATACCGCAATGGCGGGATGGATGACAGCGCGGCTGTGGCAAAAGTTGCTGCGGCACAAGATTTTAATAGAGATCAGACACAGCGATTGCTGGAAGCCTACAATACGGCCAAGACCGTATACTTCTTCAAAGCTGCGGAAGATCGCCGCCAAGATTTTGGCCTTGCTAATCCAGATGCGGTGTTTACCACGCTATACCCCGCAGCCCCCGCGACGAAAGAGGCCTCAAACGAGCTTCACGATTATAGCTGCTATGACACCCCAGAGGCCAAGTATTACACAGATACCACTGTTGACGCGGCAGGTAATCGCCCAGTTGACTTCGGCAAAGCGGCTGCCGCTGAAGAGCCTACGCTCAACAATCGGTACACCAACAATCAGCAGTCCGTGCGATCGCTGAAGCAGGCTGCGTCACATTGCAAAGACTCCGCAGAGATTTGCAGCACCAAGTACAACCTGCTGCTGCAGAAGATTGCGTCAGAGATTCGGCAAGCTGACTTTGAAGGCGTCAAGCTCGCGCAGGCTGAGCACGCCTTCTGGGAACTGTACGGCAAAGAGCTCGCTACTCCCGCAGTAGATGACCTCGTGACACATCTACCCGCTTCATATCAGCAGAAGCGCGCTGCAGACAGTGCTTATGGAACTTTGACGACGTTCGATCGCCAGTACCCTGAGATGATGGGGCAGATGAAAGAGGCGATGCAAGCACGACTCGGCTACGCGGAAATGTACGCTGCAGCTACGGTTTTTGACAAGGAGGCTGCAGCTCAGGAGGGTGAGTTCTTAAAGTCCGCAGGGCTCGCAGTAGAGCCCGCGCATGATGACTTTGATGACATGATCCCTAAGAACCTGCAGCTGGGCAAAGCAGCGCAGACATCTCTGACAAGTTGGGGTGAGCTGGGGACGCAAAAAAAAAGTCCACAGACCTCCGTACTTGATTCCATGGTCGGCGGCGTAACCAAAGGAGTTGGTCGTGCAGTTGGCGGCGCAGTTGAGCCCGCGGTACGAGAGGCTTTGGTTCCACCTAATATAGAGGGTGCAAAAACCACCGACCGCCTGAAGAATTTACAGCGCCAGATTATCTTGGATGATCTTCTGGCCAATGACCCGGTGCTGGCTGGTGAGGACTCTCCAAAGATCCTTGCAGCTTATGAATCGCTCTGGCAGGTAGCTCCAGAGGTGTCGATGAACAAGGAAGTTGTTCGCTCGGTACTTCGCGCTGCGTCCCAGGCGGTATCAGTCAGCCCTTATGACGCGAAGTCATGGGCGGAGCTGGAGAACGAAGTTCGTAAACAGGTTGAGTTTGGCGGTAAGCCCAAAGCTAAGGCGACAGTAGTATGAAGATACGGACGATCAAAAAGATTGAGAACGACGTCTTTCAGGTGATTAAGAGCACGGAAGACTTCAGTGAGGCTGACGTTCAGCTGATGGAGAAGTATGGCGAGCCCGAGGTTGATCTCGGCGGCACGTTCACAGCAAGCCCTGATTTCACCTTCCCGACCCGTCTGGAGAAGATAAAGACCGAATCCCCATTCACTCAGACATTTGATTCACGAGATCTCGACGCGGTGGAAGTTACGACACTGACAGTCGAGGCCGCGGGCGACGCTGCAACGCTCAACAGTCTCTACTTCGACATCGACGCTGCTGACGGCAACCAATACCGCGTCTGGTTTGACGAGAATAACACGGGCACGCCACCAGCCGCCGCGGGCCGCACCCTTGTTGAGATCGACCTCCCGCTGGCTGGCACAACCACAGATACAGCCAACGCGCTGTTTGCGGCACTCGACGCGCTGTCGTCCTTCTCGGTAGTGCAAGCCACGCTGGTGCTGACTGTGACCGACACCGCCGTTGGCCAGGTGACAGACGCTGATCAGGGCACAACGACAGCTGCGGTTGATCTCACGGTCGCCACCGCGACACAGGGCGGGTCTGCTGAAGAGAACGCGGATATCTGGAGTACTGAGATAAGCGTCCGGATCAAGGCGGCGCTGGTCGAGCTGCGTGAGAATGCAGATACCTTTACAGGTGAAGAGGTCGAGAACTGCTGATGGATAAGCAAGCACAGACTATGGCAGCTCTTACAGCCGCCGGCAATACATTGACAAAGTCCGCGCAAGGTGTCACTGATCAGCTCTCACAGCTCTGGTCGACACTGGGCGACAGCCAGAAGCAAGTGATCATCAACGGGCTGCTCGGCGGTGCCGTTGGCGGTGGGGCTGGTGGTATTGGCGGCGCACTCTCAGAAAACTCAACAGCTGCCGGTTCTGGGCTGATGGGCGCCTTGTTGGGCGCCCTCGCTGGCGCAGGCGGCACAGCAGGCTACAATCTCTTGTCAGGCAAGCAGCTGATGCCCGGTGAGCAGGCGGCGGAGCTGCCAGCCACGGATAAGGCCATGAACGCCCTTACCGGGGCAGCATTGAGTAACCCAGCGACTACCCTCGGAACCGCACTTGGTGCCGGTGTAGCAGCAAAGGGGTACCCGACCCGCAGCTCGTTACGCAGTAAGATTATGGAAGTTGCACAAAAGGCCAAAGGCAACGCCGGCGCAGAGCTGGGCGCAATGTCTGGAATGGGTGGTGACGCTTCGTTTCAAGAGGCCATGCGCAAGGTTTTGGGCGAAACCCACTTCCGCCCCGGCTACGACTTCAGGACTGGGGCAAATGCCGCCGAGCTTACTGGGGGCGGTAAGGCGCGACAGACGGTCGAGGGTGTGCGGCGAGCTATCACCGGGGCCGGCCGCTCCGGAAGTACTTTACGCCAAGCCGCGAACATAGCATCTGTCCCGCGCTCAAGACTGTCACTTGCCGCTATACCTGCTGGCGCGGGCTTGGGCTACCTCATGGATCGTTACCTTAAAGGAGAGAGTGGCTGATGAATGGCATGACCAAACTGATTTACTCAAACGCCTCTCCAGACGCGTTTGATTTCCGTATCCGCCTGCTAGAAGACCCGGCCCGGATGGTAAAGGCGGCCGCCGCATTTGCAGACGCTGATTACGTCAAACCTGGTATAGGTAAGGTTGGCCTACATGTCATCGCGCTGGGCGACGCCGAACGTTACGGACTCAACCGTAACGCAGACGGGTTTCCCAAAGCAGCATGTGAGAAGTACCATCATACCTTTACAAAGCATGGGCATGTGTACCAGCACCACCAGAACAAGGACCCGAAGAAGGCTCTTGGCGAAATCAAGCTTTCCGCGTATAACGAGCCCCAGGCTCGCATTGAGCTATTCCTCCATGTGGATGAGAAGAAGGCCGAGGCTCACTTGCACAAGTTGGCAACCACAGGTGACCTACCCTACTCTATGGCGTGCCGGGTCCAGTTTGACCGCTGCACTCGCTGTAACACGTTGCGCAAATCGGCTTCTGACCCGAACCAATGTGATCATGTCAAATATGAGCTTGGCAAGATGGGTGAGGACGGTGCGGTGACAGGGACACAGAACGATGAGCCTAAGTTCTTTGACATCAGTTTTGTAAACCGCCCAGCTGACCGTATCGCGTGGAATCTTAAAACAGCATCCGCCGACGGGATGGACGCTATCAAGCTGGCAGCCGAAGCCGGAATTTACACACCCCAGCACCTTATGCTGGTCTCAGCGCTGGCAAACTACAAGATGGGCCTGCTGAACAAAATGGCCAAGTTTGAGCAATTGTACACTGAGTTGTCACATCGTGGAGCTCAAGGTAATAGAGAGTTGGAGCTTTGGGAGCTGCGAAAGGCTGCTGCCCACCAGACGTTGCCCGACGCGGCAATTGAAGAGCTACGCAACTACGAACCATCTGATGCCATGACTGTGCTGGCGGCCGACCGTATTATTCTAGACCCGGTGTCGTATGTTAAATACGCGATGGGCCTAGATTGCGGGGAGCTGGCTCCACATATGCCTGGTATCTTGGCAGGAGTCAACGGGATATTCACCAGACTCCTGAAAGAAGGAAAAGCAGCGGAAGTTTGTGGAGACTCATATTATGACGTCGATACGAACATACTTGGCCGCTATTTAGCACCGTCGCTGCAGAAGCTTGCGGCGGAGGTTCGATCTGAGTCTTCGTTTGAAGAGAAAACCGCAAGCCACCGGGCTGTGCGGGCGACAATTGAGGGCATGTCTGTGAAGATCGCAAATGTAACTCCAGATGTCATTGAAAAATTCGATGCTGGAGTTGTAAACTGCGTGTCCGAGCGTTATGCTTCCTACAAGCTGGCTGCTGTCAGTGCGATGTCATCATTCAACCCAAACGATGATTTGGATCGTCAACTCGCTATATTAGCAGCTCAAAATATGGTTGAAAGGTTACACTAAGGAGATAACACCAAAATGCCAACTGTAGATCAAATTCTTAACGACACTCGCGCGTTCGTGAAAGAGAAGCAGGCCAGCTTCCGGAAAGGCGCGGCAGAAGAAGCTCTGTCCAACCCCGGCTCGATTCCTGGCTCTGTCCATGATTCGAACGTCGACGCTTCTATGCAAAACTCTCATCCCGAAACCCAGCAGGAAATTCCCGCTGGGTCCAAAGTCCGCTCTGGCGCTACTGACGGTGAGGACCTCGAGTCAGGTCACGCCACCAATGCCCTTGAGCCGATTCCGGGTGTAACTCAAGAACCCCTCGAATCTGCTGATGCGCTTGGTGGGAATGTGGGCTCCAGTACAGTGGGCGATCAGGCTCACGACGGTACCGCGGGCGCGCTTGGTGATGAAAGCCGCTCCACTGAGGGTACTCCAGCCACCCATAAACATCCCGCTGCCAAGCATGCGAATGATCTGTTGTCTATGATTAGTCAGCACAATGCGCAGCAGAAAGCAGCCGCTGCCCCGGCACCCGGCACCGCGCCGGCGCCAACAAAAACTGCTGCTCCCGCCGCCCCAGCACCTGCTGCACCCACCCCAGCGCCGACAAAAGCGGCTGCTTGTGAGTGTGGCAAGGACGACTGCACGGCGTGCAACAAAGTCGCTGGCGACACAAAGCACGCTGGTGAAATTGAACTCACCCAGGATGTCCTGTCCAAGATTGCATCTGTGATCCTCAGCACCGAAGAAGGTTGGGCCTTTGCCGAAGCGCAAATGTCGAAAGCCGCTGGTGCCGACGCAGCCCGCGAGACTATTCAGTTTCTCGAGCAGCAGGCGCTGGAGGCTGAAAAGCAGGCCGCGTATGCTCAAGGGCAGACAGACGCCGACAACCTAATCAAAGCTGCTGTGTATGAAGCAGGCCGCGCTGACGCAGCGGCTGCCGCAAGCCCAGTTGCCCCACAGGCCCAGGCGGGCTCTGTTGTCAGCCAGCTCAAAGCTGCTGCTGCTCGTTACCGCCAGCAGACTCCTGCAACTAATGTTAAGGGTCTTCAAGATCTTGGACGCGAAGTTGCAGAACAGGCTGTGAAACAGGCGCAGGATCTGGCCGCCGCCCTCGGTGGCGGTGCCCCGGCCCCTGAGGTGATGCCTCCCGAAGCTGGCGGCGAAGATCTCGACGCCGCAGCTGCGGAAATGGCTGCCCCTCCAATGGAAGGTGGTGGTGAAGAAGACATCAGCCCTGAAGAACTGGAACAGGCTCTCTCAATGATGGCCCAAGAAGGTACCATCGGCCCAGAGGACGTCCAGGAGATCTTGGCGTATCTGGAACAAGCTGGCGGTGCTCCCGAAATGGGTGGTGCCGAAATGGGTGGTGCCGAAATGGGTGCTCCAGCCCCTCCGCCCCCAGCACCCGCACCTGCCGCAGAAGGCGGGGGCGACGAAGCCGCAGAAGATGAATCTGGGATGGAAGCCTACGCAAGCGCTAACCCGCTTGTCCAAGCTATCCGCCGGGTCCAAGCTAAGAACAAGTAAGGAGCCCATCATGCCAGAAGCAGTTAAAACAGACGAAATCATTGAGAAGGCCGCCGAGTACGTAGCTCAAACGCAGCCCCTCCTTGATAAGCACGCCTCTGAGAAGCGGGCTTTTGACACTCAACTCCAGCGCACTGCTGGGGTTCTAGCAGACCGTGGAATGATCCGTCGCGACAAGATCACCGACTTTGTTGATAAGGTTGCAGCAGATCCTCGTAACGGTTTGCTTTTTATCGAGAAGATGGCTCACCTGGTTGGCGCTGACAACCTTGGAGCCCCTTCAGAAATCAAACAGGCTTCAGTGGCAGATGCTACTGATCCTTTCGTAAGAGCGTTTTGTCCGGAGCTCATTCCTTCGGATAATGGGCTCGTTGACTAAAAAAAGGAGATAAAAACATGCCTCAGGGACATTTCAACGTACTGAAGGGCGCGTACCCTACTCTGCAACAGCTCGATGAGTCGTTGCCCGTAGCGTCTACAGTTACCGGCGTGGTTCGCGGTTCTTGCGTACGTGCTGCCGACGATGGCGGAACTCGTAGCTGGTTTATTACAGCTTCAGATGCCACTAATCAAGGCGCAGCTAACACGCCTGGCCCGCTCATCTATTTCTCACTCCAGGATCAGGGCCAGCCTGACGTGGACATGGCCGGTGTTTTGACCGCCATCCCATGCAGCATGCCCAACGAGATCGAAACCGACCAGTATGCTGCTGGTGGCACGTTCCCGATCGGTGGCTATGTTATGGCCGGCGCGGACGGGAAACTGGAAGATCACACAGATGATTTGACCGCTATTGGTCAGGTCACCCGTGCGCCGTATATCCGGTGGGCAAATGACGCCATCGCAGTAACTGGTAAGCGTACCGGTAACCGCATCAACGTCATCGCACTCTGGACTATGTACATTCCAAACCTATCCACCGCGCCTTAATCCACCTCTTAATTGAGATGATTCCAAGGTTCAACGGATAATATATTAAGGAGAGCATTAACATGCCCGACGTACAAAATGCACCCGGAGTTGCTCCATCAGTACCTACCGGCGTTATGAATCAGCGTATCCTCGAAAGTCTCGAGCGCGGTGAAACCAAGAAAGCTCAGGACGCGTCTACCCAGTTTACGCGCACTCAGCTTCGTGAAGATTCCTTCGCGTATCAAATCTTGCCGCCCGAACAGGCTACCGATGACATGCTCGATAAGAGCTTGACCAACGACCTGCCTCAGATCATCTGGGAACTGGAGCCTGACAGCCCCGGTGCGAAGTGGATTCCGCTTCAGACCATTCCAGAAGGCGAGTACATCCAAGGTTCCAAGTACCTCATCCCAATGGCCCGCATCGTTACTCCCAAGTACACGAAGGACATTGATGAGTTGCGCACCTACCGGATGGATCTCCGCAAGGTTCTTACTGACAACAGTATCAAAGACGGCCTGGCCGAGTACGATGGCAAGTTCATCGAGACGGTCAACAGCATTGTCGAAGATACGACTGGTGGTGTGGGCACTCCCCAGACCTTTACTGGTAAGATCCAGTGGCGCACGTTCGCTGGTGGCTTGAGCCGCGAAAACTTGGCCGAAGCCAAGAAGATGATGCCTTCTGGCTCTACCTTCGCCGGTTTCGAAGACAAGTTCCGCCTCCGTAACCACGTCATGCTGATGAACGACGTGACTGCTCAGGAATTCCTGAAGTACGAACGTGAAGAAGCTGGTGGCGATCTCTCAGAAGAAATGTTCCGCAATGGTCTGACCATGTCGAAGATTTTTGGCCTGAAGACGATCTTCACCATCAAGGGCGGTCTTGTTCCTGACAATACCGTTTACTTCTTCGCAGCACCTGAGTTCCTCGGTAAGGCGTTCTACCTTACTGACTGGACCATGTACCTGAAGAAAGAAGCATACTTCATTGAGTGCTTCTCTTACTGGCTCGGTGGTTTCGCACTGGGTAACGTCGCTGGCGTTGCTCGCGCGGACTTCACGCCGTAAGGTATGGACACAGCAGCATTGTTGTGATACATTCAGGGTGTCTGGGTAAGATTTACTCAGGCACCCATTTTTTTTCGTAAAGGAGACTCAAATGGACCAGGTACTCGGATTCGCGCCAGACACAAACTGGCTGGAAGGCTTCGCCAAAGCAGCAGAGGACGCTGGCATTTGCGGAGAACAAGCTGTTGCAGAGCTTCTCAAAGCTGCAAGCCGCATCAAGCTGATGCAAGAAGATCCAAATTTCACTGCCGGCTATAACGCAGAGCTGGAGAAGAGTGCGCAAGCTGGCGGTATCGCCGGCGCGCTGTCTAAGCTAAAAGCACCAGGCCTCGTCGGTGCTGGTGCCTTGGGCGCAGGAGCAGGCTACGGTATTTACGATTACCTCAAGCGCCGCTGGGGCCGGAACCTGGAAGACCAGGAAATGACACGTTGGCATGAAGCGCTCGCCGACAGCGGGCTGCCTACCTGGCAGAAGAACCTTCTCAGTCGCGATCGTTTAGGTCAGGAGCACACCAAGCACCGTCAAGCAGGCTCTGCATTCCGTAACTTCGGAGGCGGGGGCGGTCATCGTCACGGCGGAGGTGGCGGCTACGGCACTCGCCCGTACGATCACGATTCTTACTATACCCCATGGTGGCAACGCAGGCGGAACTAGATCATGGCAGACAATCCTGTTGGAAATGAAGGTTTCATCAGTGAGTTGGATGTCCGGATCTTTATGAGGGATAACAACCCCGAGGCCAATGTGCTGCTGGGGGATTATGAGTTCGCCCCTGAAGAGATCCGCACAGCCCAGACCCTCTGCGTGGATCGCTGGAATGACACCCCACCACAAGTAGGCAACTACACTGTAACAAATTTCCCCTGGCGCTACTTCCTGCTTATGGGCACTGTAGCGAACCTTCTCACAATTGCCGCACACGGCTATCGACGTAATCATCTAACCTACAACGTCCCTGGCGGGTCTATCAATGATCAGGACAAGGCGCCGGCGTATGACGCTGCCGCGGCCAAGATCGGGAAAGACTTTAGCGACTGGCTAATGACGCAGAAAGTCGCTCAGAACATGAACCAGGGGTGGGGCACCGTCTGATATGATCAAAAAGTTCGAGGTATTCCCAGGGTACTACGGGGGCTTCTCCTTCCTCTGGGAGGTTGACCCGAACACCAAGCTGAAGCTGCCCTGGTCATTTCAGGTGGAAGAGTCCGAGACCGGCATTGACGATTTTGAGGACATCTCCCCCGCCGTAGTTAATGCGTTTGCATGGCAGGAGCCGAAACCGCGCAAGAAGTTCAACAAGGACCGCAACTTGTTCTTCCGCGTCAAGATGACATCGGAGAGTGGGGTTTGCTACTCCCAAGCCCGTACAGCTACAGGCGACCTGCCGCTGAAGGAGTATTTGTACGCACGGGAGATCATGCGCAAAGAGCTCCTGCAGATGCGGAACATGGCCGCGGTGGGCGTCAGCTTCTGGCGAAAGATGCAGACAGGCATGTCCTGCAAGAACTGCCTGGACCCGATCACCCAGGAGATCATCGACCCCGATTGCCCCGTGTGTAACGGCACAAAGTTCTTGGGTGGCTACCACGGACCTTATTACGGGTTCGCGACCTTTTCTGTGACTCGGGTGCACAAGAAGCACGCTGAGGATGGTGCTGGGGTAGACGACGATCGCATGCATCAAGTTCGCATGATCGGGCATCCCGCGATGATCCGTGACGATGTTATCGTAGACATCGCGGGTGACCGGAGGTACATTGTAGACGAAGTAGCCAGCGAGCTGGAGCTTCGCCGCATACCCATCATTCAAATTCTGCAGGTACATGAGGCAGAGCGCTGCGATATAGTCCATAAATTAGGAGAGCCCAATGCCCCAGCTGTCTGTTGACGAGATCCTCGCGCAGCCTGCCGTGAGCGTCCTGGGGCACATCCGCCGGGATCCGCTGGTACTCTCTGGACTGTTCATTGAGATCACAAAGCAACTTTACCTGGCCCCCGAACACATGTTTCACACGGTGAAGACGTGGATTCCCAACGAGGAGGACCCCGAAGCGCCAAAAGGGGTGTTCATTGACGCAGCAGGGAACTGGGACGATGCGCATGTGAACCGCCGCCCAGGAATTTTCATCGATATAGGTGATTTGCTGTATAGTCAGGAAGGGGTGCAAGGAATCTCAGATAACGCTGGTTTTAACCTGTCTGAGGGTGTAACCTATTACAGCAGGTTGGTAAAAGGATCTGTATCGTGGGTACACCTTGGCAAAACACGCGGTCAGGTGTTACAGTATGGAAGTGTTACTTTGGATCTTATCGACGGTTTTAGCGATGTGATTCAGAAGGACTTCTGTTTTGAAAAGTTCGACGTACGCGGTATATTGAGACCCAAGCAGCGTAAGGATAAACCAAAAGAGTGGATGTGCTTAGTTCAGGCGGACTTCCAGTTCCAGGAAAACTTCGGCGTCAAGCTCGAATCCCCCAAATTAAAAACTATCACGTTCACCAAAAACTCCCTGGGCTGTTAGTCAGGCAAACAAGAAGGAGAATATAATCATGGCATATGTACGGCCACAAGTACAGGTCTTCCAGGAGTTCCAGACGGCTCCGCAGGAGGTGGTACAAAACCTCAACGCGTTTATTTTCGGGCCCAATTACCAGCTTTTCCGCTTCTCGGAAGACGCTGAGAAGGACTTGATTGGCGTTGGAGAATACGATAAAGATGCTGGCAACAGCGTTTCGTACCCTAATCAGCCATCCAACACGACAGTCGATGTCGATTATGTGAAGGTTTTCGCAGAGGACGTGCTCCTCCGCTACATCACTTTTGCAGAGGATGCTGACAACCCACTTATGGCCGTAAGCTCAGTCGAGCGTAACCGCCTTCGCGCTGCACCCAAAGTGGGCGCTGTAGATGAGGTTACGACCGGCCCGACCATCGACGAAGCTGGTGGCTACCACACCGGCCGCATCGATTTGCCTGAGTCTTACTACCTCACCCCAAAAGCCACGTTCGACCTGGGCACCGTTGATGGTGTTTATGAGTACGTGACGACTGAAGGTGAAACTGGCGAGATCGACATTCCGGACGACGCAACTACCGCAAGTGTTATTGTTCAAGGTCCCGACGGGATCACGCTGGACTTCGACACGGCTGGTACTGTTCAGTCGCCGATCGTCGCGACGTTCGAGGACGATTTGGGCGCGAGCTTCACTTTGGAAGCCACACTCAGCCGTCGCGCAGCGCAGATTGACTTTGCGATTCTCGCTGCAGCTCTCCGTATCAATGTGGATGCAGCCGCTGGTGCCCTTGCAGGTACCTACGACTCCGTCGCACACATCCTGACGCTGGCGTTCGCAGTCACGGACTCTCTGGCGGCTATCCGTACAGAGCTGCTCTCTGGACTTGCAGCCGGCCAGGCTGACTTCCTGATCGAGTTCACTGTGAGCGAGATTACAGGCGGTGCAGGTATCGGAGATGCGGTAACAGCAGTCGACCAGGACGCGGCCAGTGTTGCAACTGTGGCTGACATTGATGTCTTCCCAGTGGCGCATCGCATTCCTATTACTGAGAACACCATCGTGTTTCAGACAGCCAACGGGTTCGCCCGCCACCCGGGACTCCTCCGGGACGTTCTGGTCGGTGACCGCATTCGCTGGACTGTTACCTCTGCGTTGACAACCAACACAGAAGTGAAGATGGCCAAAGTGGTCGGCTTTGAAGCTGATCTCACTAACCCGACACTGGGTTTGGCAGCCCCTAAAGGCGGCAACAAAGCTTCTGCAGCAGGTGACGATCTGTCCTCTGGTGCGGCGCTCATCACAGCCGGCGGCGATAACCAGCGCGATATGGATGGTGCAGCTACTGCAGCGTTTAGCTTGGGTGTTGCGGACTACGGATTGGGTGATCTGGCTCGCGGCGTCCTGGACTTCGCGGTTGCAATCACTATCAGCAAGACCGGCCTGGCCGGAGTTGCTGAAGCGACAGTTGAGTACGCCAGCGGGATCTACCGCCGTACCTCTGTACCGATCGAAGCCACAGGCACTGAAGATGGTCAAATCCACATTGGCAACAACGTTTACCTCAACTTCGAAGTTGGCGGCGGTGATGCAGATGCGGAGTTCCAGCTTGGTGACGTTTACACTGCCGCAGTGGGTACGCCCGTTACAGCAGTAACAAATCAGGTTGTCTCCGGTGATTACACTGGACAGGGTGACACCACCTATGTGGTGGATGTTCTCCGTGGCGGGGTCTTCGACCGCGTGACAATTGACACCGACGGTCTGACACAGGCATCTGGCGCGACTATCACTTCAGATCTGGCGGCTTGGCTCGGCGGTGATGTTGATGACGAGTACGTGCTCGAGTGTGCTGTTGCTGGGTCAATCACCACGGCACAGTGGACTGCGAAGAGCGTGAACGGCGATATCCAAACAGGCATCTCGTTCGCCGGCCTGGGCATCGGCAACAAACGCACGATCGGCAGCAAGGGCCTTGAGGTCTATTTGACACATGGCGGAACACCGGCGTTTGCTGTAGGTGATTACTTCGTCGTCTCGGTTAAAGCCGCGCGTCCACAAGTCCGCGTCACAGACTCTGCTGGCCTCGACCAGGAGATCTCCTCTATCGCCAACGATGGCGACGCTATCACCCTCGGGCTGAACGGCGGCTCCATCACCTTCCCAGCAAACTCCAATACCCTTGGCGGTGTTGCAGCGGCTGGTGGTCTGGTACTGGGAGACAGCTGGACGGTTGAGGCCAAAGCATCTGCTGAGGGTCCCATCCAGACATTGGTCCTCTCAGACGACGTGTTTGATGAAGTCACTCCTGGCCAAGAGGCTAACGGCGACTCAAACCACGAACCTGATCTGTTCGAGATCGACTTGTTCCTGATACAAAACAGCGCAGAAATCCCCGAAGAGCAGCATGACCCGGCCTTCGCGCCAGGCACGTTCAACTGGGAAGCTGACGAGAACGGCGTTGAGATCAACGACGGTATCACGCTGCAGGACGCGAGCTGGGTTGACGGATTCGGTGCACAGCCTTATCTGGAAATGTGGGAAGGCGACCTTCTGGTCGAATACCGCGCGCTGTTGCAAGAGTACACGAACGGGATCTTCGGTATCACCGATATCTCTGAAGTGGCGCTGCAGCTGGGCACGATCCATCCTGACAACCCGCTGGCACAAGGTGTGTATAAGGCGATGGAGAACTCTGGAAGTGTCACAGTATACTTCATGGCGACTCCTTCCGACGACCTCCTCGGTTTCAGCACAGTGCTTAACCGCGCCAGCTTGACTGACATCGTTTATGCCTTTGCTCCAGTTACCCGGGATGAAGCCATCCTGGCTCTGGTTGAAGGTCATGTCGAAAACATGTCCAATGAAGTTCAGAAGAAATGGCGTATCGCGTTCTTTGGTACCGAGACTCCTTCGACCGGTGTTGTGGCAAACAGCACGAACCATCCCACCAATGCGGATTGGATGGCAACGATCAAGGACGACCCGACCACCAGCGGAACACAATACACCCGTGTGGAGCTCACAGAAGATGCAGATCTGCTGTCGGGCCTGAAAGCGGGCGATACCGTCCACTTCCGGTTCTCCACAGATGCCTGGGGCAACCAGACACATCTGACCGGAGAAGTTGCTTCCGTTGAAACCGACAAGGTATTCTACCTCAAGGATGACGTTGGCTTCGAAATCGATCCGGCAGAGAAGATCGAACTCTACCACCCGCTCTCGACACAGGAGATTGCAGACGCTACCGCAGCCCGCTCCGCGGCTTTCGGCGACCGACGCATCTACCACGTGTTCCCTGACAGCCTAGGTGCCTTTGGTACGACCCTTACTGCGGAATACGGCGCTTGCGCCATCGCCGGCCTCACAGCCAGTGTACTCCCGCAGCAGGGCCTGACCAACATTGAGGTTAACGGCTTCGACGATATTCCGGCAGTGTACAGTGTGTTCAACGCTGACCAGCTGGATACGATCGCCGGGGGTGGAACGCTCATCATCATGCAGGAGACCCTTGGAGGCAATATCTTTGTCCGCCATCAGATCTCCACCGCATACGGTGAAAATGATCTGAACCAGAGTGAGTTGAGCTTGGTTAAAAACCTTGACTCAATCAGCTACATCTACGCGAATGCGCTGAGACCCTTCATCGGAGTCTTCAACGTAACGCCGGATGTGATCGACCAGATCTCTCTGGAGGTCCGGAACATCCTGGCATCCCTGGGCTCACTTACTGACGCCCTGGGAACTGTCAGTCCGCAGATCATCCTGGAAGGAAGTGAGCTGTCGAATATCCAACAGCACCCAGTGCTGAAGGACCGCTTACTGATCACCGTAAACTTGAACCTGCCAGTGCCCCTCAATGTCATTGAGATGCACTTGGTCGTTTAATAAAAGGAGATTATCGCAATGGCTGATATCTTTGGATACCAACGGTCGCCGAAGCCCGCAGGGGTGTTCTCTACGGAGAACTCCAAGCTCATCTTCGCCTCAGGCTTTGCGCCTGCGGACGATACGGGCGCCCTGGGTGCAAAAGGCTACCTCGTGCAGAATTGGAACATTCAGTACCAACAGCAGGTACAGGAAGTGTTTGAGCTTGGCTCGAATGCCTTGTACTGGGTCAAGGGCCGCCCGCAAGGGACAGGCTCCATCCAGCGTGTTGTTGGGCCGCGTGATGCCTCCAGACCTGGCACGCTATTCCCTGCGGAAGCTTACGACATCTGTGAAGGTGGTGTACGCTTTGAGCTCAAGGTCAAGTCAGGCAACTGCGGGGGCATTGGCTCCTTGTCGTTTGACACCTTCAGCGAAGTGGGTATCAACATGGATGGCTGCGTTATTACCTCTATCGGGTTCAACGCTGCCGTACAGGATACTCGTGTCATGGAGAACATCGCATGGAGGTTCGCATTCCTGGAAGTCTCCTAATCTGACACAAAAACATACAGCTTAATTTGCTGGGACGAAACACGAACCGCTGAGTGACCTCAGAATTTCCAGCCCTGGCCTGCGCTACAAATGTGTTTGGCCAGGGCTTTTTTTATGGAAGAATAATATGCAGCAACCAAGGAACATCCCACCGCAAGGTGACCCTGGAATGGGCGGCCGGAATGAGGCCGCCAGGCGAGATCAACAACCTTACGCAGGTACGTTTGTTGACGGTGTGATTGTGCGAACCCTCCCGGGCCAATACGACTATCTGGTACGTGTGGCCAATAAGACTGCCCTGAATTGTGTATGTGGCGCCGACATGGTGTCGAAGATCATCGGCGTCAAAGACGCATCCTTGCTCACCGAAGGTACCCCCGTCCTCGTCTATGTACCCAGCCACGACTCCCGCTGGGGTGTGATCATGTGCTCTCTGCCGACAATCCTTCAAGGTAAGGTGGACGGCGCACAATACGGACCCGTGGCTTATGCTGTCGACCATGAAGGCGGCGCCGCCATGTGGAGTGAGGACGCATACCGGGAGCCTGTCTTCGACGCGGAGAATCGCAATAAGCTCGTGGCCAACGCCAACAGACCCCTTGATACGCTTCCTGGCGATTGGATGAAACTTAATGAGCACGGCACCGCCATCGGCGTGCTGGGTATGATGGCTCGCCTTAAAGCCGGCGGCGCGTCCATTGACGTATTCGGCCTGGACGACCTTGTGCGGGTAGTCAGCAATCAGTATCAGCACTACACGTCGATGGGCGAGATCCTGATCAACAACGACGGGGGAAATATCACTTTAGAGTTCGCGGGCTCTTACCGGCAGCCAGAGGTATCTGGAGAGGACGAGCTCGGCGAGGAGCTGTTCACGGTAGGTGAAGAGTCTGACGATAAACAATTGCAGTCCAGAATCACTATGGAGGAGGCCCTTCGCACACTGAAGCGCCGGTTCCAGGTGTTTGTGGGCAGCCTCGGTGGCGCGTTTCAGGCGTTCCTGGCCAAGCCTGACCCAGGAACGGAGACGTACGACCGAGAGTCAAAGCACAAAGGAATGCTGCAGGCAAGCGTCTCGGGATCTGGCCGAGCCATTCTGCGCAGTGCTGGCGGTATCGCCCTTATGCGGGGCGACCGTATTCCTATCCCGAAGAAGCTGAAAGAGGCTTACGACCCGGAAGGGGATAAGCCTGAGGACGCCTCCCTGTTACTACCTAAAGAGCCGTATGCGTTTTCGGACGAGCACCCTTTTGCTCGGAACCTGGAACTCCGGGACGCTACGGCTTGGTATGTAGGGCAGGCGTATCAGCGCTTTGACGAGCACGAGAAAGACTGGCACGTGCCACAAGAGTCCGAGGAGGAGATTGCCCCCGAGGATGACTACGATGTCGCTGGCGAGGAGAACGAAGACTTCAGCAACGACCGTCACGCAGGTAAGAAAGCCGGCATCTTCATTGAGATGGACGGCAGCATCGTCATCCGCGACGCCTGGGGATCGGAGATATACATGCGTGGCGGAAACATCGTCACCTCGTGCGCTGGTGATGTGATGAGTATGCCAGGTGGCAGCGACATTGTGATGGCCGGCGACGACGCTGTGATCAAGGCCAGGAAGAGCGTGGACGTGTCCGCCACAGACAACGACATCAGGCTCTCTGCGAAGAATGGGCTGCACGCGTTCACCGAGGATGGCGGTATCCTGCTGGAGACAAACTCCAACTCGCCATTGGATCACTTTTATGACCCGGAGAAGGCTGGAGAGGAGTCCCAGAGTAAGGGTATCATTTTCAAAGCGCCCAATAGCCGCATCTTTGGGTGGGGCGACACTGTGCATTTGTCCGCCGACCGCCAAGCTGTTGTAGAGGTGACGGATAGGGAGCGTGGGCGCATTACGTTCCTGGGGGGCGCTATCGAGGCCATTGGCAGCGCGGTACAGTTCACCGCGACTGTCTTCGATCCTGACGTTGAGCCTGGGTCTGCAGACGTCTCAGAGCTCGAACTGCAGCCTTCCATGGCGACCTTGACATCCCGCGGCACCACAATGGTGTCCGGTAAGCAGCAGCTCCTCTTGCTTGAAGAGCTATCCTCAGCGGCTATTATTTGGGCAGGTATTGACGAGAATCCCACCGAACGCATCATGGACGCTGCAGAAGCTCGCGCGGACGACGTTTTCCGTGATCAGGAGTGGCAGGGGACGTACAAACCTGAGGACGATAGTGAAGCGATAAATCGTACCGCGATAAGATTTACACATAGGAGCGCAGCAGAGTATGGAACAGCAACTCAGACCGAGATCGACGCGTCTGGCGCGCCCAGCTCCTTCAAACTTTATCAGACCCCGTGGCAGCTCTACTCTGAGCGCTCGGCGGAACTCTCCACAGTCGACACGGCGCAGTGGGAAGAGCGAGCTGTTAATGACACCTACCCGTGGCCCGGTCGAATCAACCAACTGGGCAACGTGTGGGTTAAGCTTAGTGACGAAGGAAACGTGGACACCGACGGAAATTCGGTTAACCGCGACGAACTGAGGGCGTTCGGAGACGACTTCGAAGCCACAACATTAAACGAATACCTAGTAAGGGAGAGGTAGCGAATGGCAGAAACGTTAAAAGAAAGGCTCTCGGGAGACTTGGCCGGCGGCGGGGCGATAAGCTCCGGCGATGTCGCAAGCTTCGCTCACAGCCAGGAGGCTGTGAAGACCCCAGAGCAGAAGCGTGTAGAGTCAGGACCTTCTGAGGTTCCGCAAGAGGCGATCAACGATCCTGTGATGAAAGCGGCAAACACACAGCCAGCGGCTGAAGAGACGAATAAACAGCACCAGGTGGCTGCCGCGGCTCCCGCCGACGAGATGTCCGAGGAGATGGCGCGTGCAGCTGCAGACATGGGCATCGATATGCCTGAGACGATCGAGATCACAGAAGTGGAGAAGGAGGCTTTCCTGGAGACCATTATCTCTGGCGGACGCTTCCAGCTCCCGTTTTCGATCTTCGGCGGCCGCGTAACAGGAGTGCTGCAGAGCCGGCTGAACCTTGAGACTCGTGCGATGCTCTCCGAGATCCACCGTGCTTGGGCTGCAAAGGAACTGGAGTCGATGATCGACTATACGGCGAGGTTCCGCTACGCGTGCTTCCGCTTCCAGGTCGCTGAAATCTATGACACCCAACTCGAAACCCCTAAAAAACCCCTGAAGGCTGTGCTGTCCACGAAGGATGGCGAACCGATAACAACACCACCTGCGTGGTCAGAAGAAGCCGAAGTGATGTTCGGTAATTACCCAGACGGCGTGATTACTGCACTGTACAAGGAGCTGGTGATATTTGAGAAGAAGTACTGGACGATGGTAAGCAATTCGGCCGACCAAAATTTTTGGAATCCCGTAGACTCTTCCTCGGCGTAGCGGCTAGTCTTCGGGGGTGCGGCATCTCGCCCCGTGAGTCGCTGCACTCCGGGATTACTGCCAGGCTGCACTATGAGGTTATTGAATCAGAAATGTTGCTGAAAATGCGTGCCGCGTCGATGGTAGCGCAGTCTTCTTCCAACAGTCATCCAGATATTGACCTGACGAAGGTGGGAAATAGCACCAAACAGCTGTATTTTGACATGATGGGCGCGATTCCGTATTTTACTGCCGGTACGTCCACACAGGATGTAGTCACGCAGGAACGTGAAGCCGCCGCTGAGGAGTATAACCGGGTTTTTGTAGAGCCGTATAAGAAGCGAGCAGGGTTTGAAGAAGAGAAGTTGGAGAAACCAACAATTCTATAAAGTGGGAATAAATATTCTCAAAAGTGAGAACGGCAAGGAAGTAGATGGCTGACGATCAGAAAATCGACCAACTCCTAGAACAGATAGAGACGCAGTTTCTGCCTCCAGCCCAAACACAAGAGTATTTGCACAGCGCGCCTAGTGCAAATCCGATGTTCAACATGATGTACAATCTGATGCAGAATCAGGTTGCTCAACAAGTAGGCGCCCCTTCTGACGCCGTTATCCCCGCGCTTCCCCAGCGAGTCCCCCACGTCTCTCCAGTTGACGTTGTGTACCAGCACACCTTTGGAAACGAAGTGTTTCGCCAAGCTCGTCAAACATACTACGACCAAGCAAACCCTCTCGGCGCGAACCTTCAAGTGGCTCTCGCTGATAACGCGCAACTGAGTAAACTGCTTACGGATAACGCCGGCACCGACGCTGCACAGATGACCACACAACAGCTGCTGGCGCAGCCTATAGTGCAGAGCATCATGGGCGGGGATCTTGCCGGCGGCGCAGAAAGATTTATTGCCGGGGGGATGATGTACGACCGTCCGTCTGCGGTCGCAATCAACCACGAAGATGTTGTCCGCCGCCACCATGTCGCGACACAAAGCGCAGCCGCTACTGCTGCAATGATGACAGATCGTATCTACTCTATGGACCCTGACACTGGTCGGCGACGGCTTACCCCAGACCAGCAGTTCCTGCAGGGGTTTCGTACCGAGGAGGCCTTTGACCTGATGGCGACTATGGCCGAGCGTGGTACAGCCACACGACATACGGGAAGCCGCGAGCAGAACATTAACCGCGTCGGCGGGATGCTGGAGACGCTTGGAACATCGGGTCGCGCTGTATACGGAGATAAGTCGTTGAAGGAACTACTCGCCGAAGCAGATCAGCATCTGGGTTTCGACACCACCTCTAATCCAATGGAAGCCAAGAGGCAGCTTGATCGTATAAAGGCTACAGCAAGAGCTCTTGGTGTTAATGTTAAAGAGATGGTTGACACACAAAAAGTAATGGCGCAGGCATTTATGAACGCGGGGGACATTGGAGCTTACGACTCGCATACGGGCTTATACAGCTCGCAATCTGGAATCGCGGAGCAGGAAGGCATCGCTGCTGGCGAAGAGCAGATGATGATCCTTGCCAGCATGCGTGGCGGCAACGGCCCACTGGACGAGAAAGAACGTACGACGACCAAAAAGCAAGTCATGCGGTCGATTATCAAAGAAAGAGAGTCCGTGGCTGGCCGCGCCGTTGACCTAATCGCCCGTATGCGGGCCGCAGGTGTACCCATCGACCCGGAGCTGCTCAACGATTTCGAGGAGACTGTGCGGGCGGGAGATCGTGAAGCGCCGTTACGCATTTTAGGGCAGATAGAGGAGCAGATTGGCTACGACCCGGGCCAGCTGATGTCGGTGGTAAAGGATACAGGACTCTATAATGATATGAAGAAGGAGCTCGCCTCCACGTCCTCAAAAGAGGGCCTGAAAGAGGCTGCTGAGCACGTCAGAGATATTCGGATGGAGCGCAGCAGCAACGAGTGGGGCCGGTTTATCGCGGACCAGACAAGCGGACAGGCGGAGCGTTGGGCGGACCGAATGGCGCGCCAAGCGGGGATACGTACGAAGAGAAACACGCCAGAGTACCGCGCCGACTTCGCGGAGGGCCTGCGTGGCGCTGTCCGAGACCAAGGCGCTATCTCAGATAAGGAGCGGGCAGATTTATCCAGCGTTGTGGAGCCGCTACTGGACAGTGAAGCAACCCCAGAACAAATTTCCCGCGCCCTAAAGGCCAGTGCTGTCGTCCGCGAAATAAGTAACATCGATCCCGAGGTCCTGCTACATGGCGGGGAGCTCCGAGCTCAGAAGGAGCAGACGAAGCGTACAGTGCAGGAATTTCAGGGTGCCACCGCATTTGGCAAGGCCCTTCCGGCGATTACTCAACGTCTTGTCGGCACGCTCAGTGGTGATGAGAACCGCCATGAGCGCCGGCGCGTCAATGAGGAGATACGCGGTATTCGTACGGCACTCAGGCCAGGGACACGAGAAGCTTCGGATAAGGCGGCGACGCGCTTGCGCGCGCTTGCGGACAACATCTCAGACCCTGAAGAACGTCGAGCAGTGACGCTGGAGATCGACGCCGCCCAGAGATTGTATAACAAAGAGCAAGATCGCGCATTAGTTGATGAAACTGGACGACAGCGTCAGCCGGGGATGAATCTAACCGCCGTCAACGCTGTCGGAGGCGACTTTGACACGCGTAAGGGTATGGCGTACCGGCATACCCTCGTAAGGCCAACCCAGCACCAGCTGTCAATGCCCGTACGGAATGCGTCGGGAGATATTATCGCCCCGCCGCCCATAGGTGAGCACATGAAGGACGTGTCTCAGGATGCGAGGTTCATGGCGGAGTCAAAGACCCCCACGCAACGTCTCGCTGAGTTTTTTATTGATGGTAAGTATGATATGGAGGCCATCGCTAAAGCGATGGATCTACCTGACTTTAACGAGGCGGGTGCCCCGGTGCGTGGCTACTCCGATTCCAACCCACTTCCTGTGCGTATGATAGAATCTCATGAGCATCAGGCGGGTCGAGAGCGGGTCCCTGGGACTCCTATGCAGCCGCCAACCCAGAAAGCAGAATCCGCCGCCGCGCCAGCACAGGAAGCCCCCACTGGCGTCGTCCATCCTGACATCGACAAGGAGCAGGCGAATTTCCGTAAAACCATGTCCGCGGCGTTTGATAACGCCAAAGAGCCTGGGTCGAAACGCTTTACTGTTACCCCCGAACCTGAGCCCCAGGAGATGAAACCTGCAAGCGCACCAGCTGCAAACAGGTTTATACCGCCAACAATGTCTGCTGTTGATGGTGTGAACCGCCGTATGAATCAGCACTTGGAGAAAACACCAAAAGCTGTATCTGAAGTTAAATCAGCAGATCTCGCCGCCAAGGTGCAGGAGGAGCGGGAATCCCGCGGCCCTGAGGCCGGCGGAAGTAAATCACGCGAGAAGAACGAAGTAACCCTGGCTCCAGGCCAACAGCCCATTCCGGTGGTGCTGGTCACCGCAGCTGGACCATTAGCGACACCACCACTATCATGAGAATTTTCGGAACAGACTCTACGCGCCGCGGATGCTTCGCTGCCTTCACCACAGACATAGGCGGGGGCAAAGGCTCTATCCTGGAGGTGCGCGACAAGGATGGCGGAGTGATTGAGCTCCCCGCATCTGCAGACTTCAGCTTCCCGCTGCTGGTCACCAACGTAAGCATAAACCAGGATGAGCGCGCGCACTTTCTAAAGTGTTTTAATGATCGTATTTACACGTATGCGTTTGGGGCGGACGTTGGACTAGTGTCCATCGACTTCCTGGGCTTCCTGGTCAAAGGCACGGTTTCTGGTAGCGGGGAAGTTGGCGGCGGCGGGTTCAGCAACATCACGGATACGTTCCTGTCGGCGTATAAGAACGCACGCCTATCCGCAAGCCTGAAGTTCGCTACGCTATCCTTGGCCGGGTCCAGCCAGCTTAAGGGGCTGATCACGAACATGCGGTCTGCGACTTCAAACGCCGAAACCAACATCCAGTCCTTCACAATGACTCTAACCACCGTAGAAGTTCAGGGCCCAGACGCGCCACCGGTTGTCGGCGCGCCAGACGCTGGTGCGACGGATGGCACCACGCCAGGCGGTTTTGGGTCAGATGGCCCAACCGCTACTGCGCCAAGCGCTGGTTTTGATACCCCAGGCCTAGGCGCTGGTGGATCTGCTGGTTTTGGCGCTGACGGCGGCGGATTCGCTACGTCCGATACACCGGGGTTTGGCACATGATCAATCACGCACGCACCATCTTGCTGAACATAGAGGCGATCCCAGACCAGCCCGAACTCGCACCTGGAGAGGAGTTTATCCCCTCGGACTTCGCGACCATCGATATCCCAGCTGAACTCCTTTCAATCCACACGGTTATAATACCGGAGACGGCTACGAGGAATGAGCGAAACTATCTAGGGTTTGCCTACATGCAGCTTGCTCATACTCCAGAGTTTGAGAAGTACGTGCTGGCGCTTGACCCACGTGTGACCTATAACTTCGAGGAGAGCATCTTCCTGGAGGTGGTCTTTCGGGATGGTCCGCCAGTACCGCTGGATTTTCAGGTAATCACTGACAAGATGCTGGCCGAGATCGTGAAGCTCAACAGCCGGGGTGGTGGGGGTTTGTTTGCGCCCATTGCCGGACTTGAGACAGAGATGCTGGAATTGCAGCAGCTTTGGCGCTCAGCCCCGAATAACATCGACAGGCTTACTGCGTCGTTTATTGCGCTGATCTACCGCATCGATGTGGTGAGGCGGCGGAGGCGGACCTAATGGCAGCTGGACACTTCTCAGAGTACAAGGCCTCTGATTGGCTCTACTCGTTCACAGGTATGGATCTTGTCATGACGAATGGCGAGAGCGAGGAAGCTTTCCGCTACCCGCTGGCAACCGTGGTTGTGCGTTTGTCCCAGAATGGGCTACCGTCGATCAAGATGGTAATAGACGCCACCAAGATACCAGAGACCGATGACGAGCCGAGACTTCCTGCAGCAGACCCGAAGAAGGGCACCCTGGCGGGGTTACTGGAGGTTCATGACGAGATTCAGCAGATGGTGCATAACGATAGCTGGCGGGCCGGTTTGTCCATATCAGTGACTAGCGAAGTCGATTTCCAGGATCTGAATATAGCTGACTGGGTTGTTGTTGGTGGTGGGATTGAAGGCTTGAGCGCCTCAGGGGCTTTTGCTGTGGGCGTGACAATTCAACACAAAATCGTGCGGGCGACTAGAGCGTTGGGACAGCTCCCCAACCTCTCAGCGCTGCTCAATATTCCCAGCGACCTAGCTATCGCCGCGGCAGAAGTTGCTGAGCCATCCCCGATCGTACCACCAACTAACCCTGTGGGCGCGTATATACAGGCAATCCGTGCGTACATAAGCCGCGCTCAGACTTCGCTAGACGACGTAACCACCCCCGAGGAAGGGGCGAGCATGCGAGACCTGACAAAAACTCTGGTAGAACGGCTAACGCAGGCTGTTGCGGACTTAGAGGATAATTTAGAGTGGGACGCCGCGGGCGGGTCCGATTTCCCTTTTCCGGACATCGGCGAGGTGTCTGAATACATTGATGACACTTTCTGGGCATATGCCGGTCTGCCGACAGATACGCCGTGGGGCGCCTTCTCCAAAACAGTGGCAGGTGCGTATGAATTTACCGTAAATGGTACGGCCAACGACGCACGTTTGATTGTGTCCCCTTTTGCGCCTTGGGGCAAATCTATGGGTGTAATTTATGATGACGAGATCTACGATCTACAGCTGCCCTCGGTCGACGGGTACCCAGTAGCTGGGGTTATCGCGACATTTGATCGGGCGACACAGAATGAGCTTTTTAGCATCCTTGTTGGCGCCGTTGGCGGTGATAAAGCGGAGGAAATTTTAGGGGGTCACACGATTGAAGAGGTGACGTCCTCGGGCGGATTTTTATCTCCAATATTCTCAGGGGCTATTGGGCGCGTGGAGTTTGCGAGGCCTCCCGAGTGGGTCGCGGCTTATCTAACTTATCAAACGTCCCGTATCGGGGAGGAGGATCATCCCCTAGACAAGGGTAATGTGGAATTTACAATGTTCGAGGGTGAAACCTCAATCCACACCCCCGAAGCGGCTGATTTTGACACCTACCGTGAGCTGATCAACATTTGGTGCAAGCAGGCCTTCTTTCGCCTGTTTCGGCGTGGGATGGGGGTATCAATTGGTACCCGCCTAATGTTACAGTCCCCCGACATGGCTACCCCTGCGTTTCAAGTACGGCCAGGTGTTACTATGGAAATTCGGAGCCGGGAGGATGACGCGCCGATTATCTTCTTCTATGTTACTGAAGTGCATCATACTATGGATGCACAAGGTAAGCAGGCCCACACAAACATCGTGGGCAACTACGTACGCCCAAATAAGGACATAAGTTTTGGCGAGCCCCCCGAGGAGGGCGAAAGTGATGGCTCAGACGGCGATGGTGTGGTTGACGGGGGTATCGAGCCCTTCATCCTCACAGCCGCCGAAATTGTCGCCGGCGTCCCGAACCCGCTTTATGAGTCCGCAGGAGAGCTGGGAGCCGAAACACCGACTGGTGATGAGGATGACTCCAGCGAGGGCGGGTTCGTTGACGAGTCGTTCTCTACTGATGACATCGGCGGCTCGTTTGGATTCACCTAAGGAGTAAGATATGGAACAAACTACTGACGCATATACACGATGGTCCACGGATCCGTCTCCGGATAACATGGCGAAGATCGTGGACTCTCTGGCCCCAACGATCAATTCAGAGGTCCAGCGCTACAAGGGCCCTAAACCACTTCTGCGCACCCAGGCCAAGCAGTTGGCTATTGGCGCGGTGAAGTCCTATGATCCGGTTGCTGGTGCGAAGCTCAACTCATGGGTTGTAACTCAGTTACAGCCACTCACCCGCTACGGGCGTGAGACAGGTACCAGCGTGCACGTCTCGGAGCTGGCCTACCGCCAAGCCGCCGAGATACATCGCCTCCGCGAGGAGATGTCAGAAGACGCGGGCCGCGCACCCACGGACGAGCAGCTGGCGGATGCCTCTGGAATATCTCTCGCCCGTATCCAGGGACTGAAGGAGCACAGCCGTGCTGTGGTCCCTGAATCAGCCTTTACGGCTACAGACTCCCCAGATGCCATCGAACCGTCGGTGAATATTACCGGCTCTGATCCGGCGCTGATTACTGCTACAGAGATGGTCTATGAAGGGCTGGACCAACGCGATCAGATGATATATGATCTGAAGACTGGCAAGCACGGCAAGAAGATGATAGATAATCAAAATATCGCAAGACGCTTGGGAGTTACGCCGGCGTTGGTCAGTCAGCGCAGTGCTAAGATTTCACAGATGATACTGGAGACGAGAGACCGTGTCTGAAGCCTCAGAAGATTCCGAAGCATCTAAGTTTGACGGAGTTAAAGACTTCCTCAACGACTACCTGGAGCATCGCCGACAGGCGCTGAACAACCAGGAGGTAAGTCGTTGGGCGTCTAGTGATTGTGCCTCATACGAGGAGCTCATGGAAATCTTCGACCGTTCTGAAATCAACGAGAAGGTGTCCGAGCTATACGCCCTGGAGAAGACTGGCGCAAAAGGTGCGGATGTCGCTGCCCAGCAGGGTTATCGGATGATGATTCACTTCATGGCGTCATTAGAGCGATGTGCCCGGATTCAGAGTATGAGCGGAAATTCCCACCGCCAGCGCTCGGCGGCGGACCATGCCAGAGCTATATTTACTGACAGACGCATCGCACAGGCTACCCTGGAGCGTCTGCATGATTACATAAACAAGAAGGCTGGCGTCTGATGGCGATCGCAGGAACTACAACTGATCTTACGGGGCGGCGGATGGACTTCGGCGCGCTTCAGCGTGTTTCCGAGGTCAAGGACGAGATCCGCCTCACCTCCACGGTATCACGGGATAACTACGGTGACCGCATTACAGGCCTGCAGAAGCTGGTGCAGCGCTACACCATCCTGTTTTTGACCGTGCAGGGCGACGTTAAGTACGCCCCGCTACAGGGGACGAATTTCGTAGATGCGCTGAATCGCGGTCTTATCCAGACCAACGAGACCGTCCTGCATCAATTCGTCTTCGCCAATAGCGCTGTCAACTCTCAACTGCGTGCAGATGATGTGAACCCCGATCTGGGGCCTGTGGCGCCAAATGACGAGCGTATCGCCAGTGCGGTGCTCCAGTCATTTGAGATTGACTATGTAAACGCTAGATTATTCTTGCAGATCGCCATCACCAACCTGCAGGGCGAAACCACAATATTTGTACTGCCGACAGCATAAGGAGTAACTATGGCCATTGAACGTACACTCGCGGATGTCGATCAGACAGTGTTCGCTGAGTCCGAGGCAAAGCTCATCACCCTGCTGCTGGCCGAGAGCCCTGAGTTGGACCTCCGCCAAGGGACAGCATTGCGCGATCTGATCATACGACCCGCTGCACAATTTCACGCCCTGAACGGGCAGCTCAACGAGGACCTCCGCAACTCGCAGTCTGTAAAGCTGATTGCCGAAAACCCGGAGGTGGCCGACGAGGACACGCTCGATAACATCCTGGCCAACATGGGTGTAACCCGCCAAGCAGGCGGATTCGCGACAGGGTTGGTGATGGTGGTCGTCAACGTGCAGAAAAACTACACACTCCCTGTAGGGTACAGTTTTGTAGACGCTGCCGGCACTACTTTCGCGACAACTCAGGACTTCAGCATCCGCGCATTTGACGAGCCGATCCCGCCGAATGAGCTTGCTCTGTTCCCGTTTACCTCCGCGGATCTGGCCGGTAAGTACTATTTTCTGTTACCAGTTCAAGCCGCTATAGTTGGTACAACTGGTAACATCGCCCAGGGCACTGCACTCGGGATCACCGGCCAGGCCTTCACAGGGATTGAGTCAGCTTCTGCATACGCGGCCTTCTCTGGCGGTAGTGCTGAGGAGACCATTGAAGAAGTCTTGGCGCGCCTACCAGCCACCCTGTCGCTTAAAGCTTTTGAGTCCTCGGTGGCGATCTCCACGCGGATACAGGAGACGCTGACCAATGTGGTCGCAGTATCCTCTGTTGGCTTCGGCGATGATGCGCAGTTGCGTGATAAGCACAATGTTCTGGGCGTGGCTGTAGGGTCTAGGGTCGATGTGTACTTGCGCACGGGCCGGGAGCCGCAGATCACTATCTTGGAGAAAACCGCTACCAAAGTATCTGATGGGGTCTACACCTTCTCAATCGCAGCTGCTGAAGCCCCGGGGTTTTATAAGATTCGTGGGATTAGCAGTTTAGAGGATGTTGAATCCGCGGACCTACCCATTATAGGGTCGTTCCCATTCACCGAAGAGAGATCCTCGTCAGGTACGTCCGGAAGCTTCCACGATTTTGATGTGAACAACTTGGTAGTTGAGACAGCCTACACGGTGTTCCAAACAAGCACGGTGACTGTGACCAACGTCGCGCCGTCTATCATTGATGGCGCTGCTGTGTATCAGGACACCATCAATCTGAAGGTCGAGCTGTACGCGCCAACCAATCTAGTCGCGGCCCAGGCTTTTGTGGATAATGACGCCCTTCGCAACCTGGAGGGGGATCACCTCATTCGCGGCGCGATCCCCTGCTTCACCTCGATCAGTGCGAACGTGTTCCATAAGAAGGAGGTCGAGATAGATCTCACAGAGGTTAACCAGGCGCTGGCTGATTTCGTGAATTCGAAGGACTTTGGCGAGACCGTGACTGCCTCGCAAATCTCCGCGATTTTGCATCAGTTCGACATTGTACGTGTAAATGAGTTACAGCTTAGTGGGAGTATTCGCGCCGCCGACGGCCAAGAGCTCACGCTCACCGGCGCAGACATCGATCCAAATTTGGTGCGAACCCCAGAGCTGCTGGTTACCACTGACACTGTTATCTTCATGCAGGACACTCGCGATATCTTTATTATTACCAGAGAGTTATGAAAACTATACCCTCACAGCCATCAACAGCAGACTTCGGCGGAAACGTCGTCGCGTCACTCGGCTCGTTCTGGACAACATTCTATCAGGATGTAGATCTGGTGAAGAGCTATGGTGGTGGCTCAGGACTCCTCGCCGCACAGTTCTACCTGAACTTTCTGGAGACTGCTGCCACTCTCGGCAAAGATGAGTTGCCGGTGTTTCATAGAGAGCAGTGGCACCCGATCATCATACGGAAGTCCCGCCGAGATGTCGGCACCAACCTACGCATCGTCTCTGGGCAGCAGCCTTTGGTTACCATTGGACCTCAGCCCCTCGACACAGAGTATGTACCTGAGAAGGTCTACCATGTCGGAGCCCCCGCAAGTCGCTTTGGGCAGATCGGGTATGAGACTATTATCCAGGGGTGGGAGTCGGGTATCGATCGCGTCATGGATCAGATCGTCGACCCAAAAACGACACTACTACGGAACGTGCACTTCCAGATCAAGGCAGACACCATTACATTTCTGCCTGATTACGACCCCTTCGATGACCCCAACTTCCCTCGTCGTGTGGTGCAGGACTCAGAGACGGGAGCGCAAGATGAAGAGATTCTTCTGTGGGGTTCGCATGCGCTGACGGACAAATTTTACGTGCGTGACCACTTCGGCTACGCCATCAACCTGACCGAAACTAGCACCCAGCTATACCAGGATCGGGTGAGCTCGCTGTGGAACATGCGCTTCGGGGGCACCACGCTGGAGCTATTTCAGGAGTCGGTGGGTCGGATGTTGGGTGTACCTACAATTAAAGGGGATGGTGAAGTTGTTGAGCAAGTCTACATAGAGGCCAATGGCGACACCTCTGTGGTTACCAACAGCAACGCGTACCGCTGTGCTCCCCTGGAGAGTGTGCTGCCTTCCGTAGTCCCCGGGGCGACACTGGATAGGGGGGCCTTTATCACCAACACGATCCGGCTGTACTCCAAGCTGGACACCACAAAGTTCTTCTCTGGTAACGGCAGGACTCTCACAGAGTTCCTCGAAGACGTACCCGCGCTGTTCTTGCCCAAGGCACTCATTGGTAACTACAGTGCCCCAGGAGGGTTCATCGCCAAGTGGGAAGAAACACCAATCACTTTTCACGGGAATGACGGCAACGGCAACCCGAAGCTGCGTTTCGACCTTGGCGGGCAGCCGCAGGATCTCGAGCTGTTCTGGCGTGAGATCTGGGGCCGGGCAGAGCTTACTGAGGAAAGCCTGGCCGACACCTTCGCCGAGTTTCTCGCCAGCCCGCCCCCGTACTTCCAGGAGGGCGTCAGTGTGGGAACTATCAACCCACTAAAGTTTTACATGGACAACTCACTGAAAGCCAATGCCTCTGTGCTGGTAGTGGATTTCCCAGCACTGCGGCCCTATATTAGATCTCTTGACATATTGGCTAGATTGCGGTATTTAATCCCGGCCCACACGCACTTATTTATTGTGGCCCGGCAAGAGATCGCGGAGGCTCCGTTCGACCTTGGGCTACAGGCCATTGATGAGGTTGATAAGTACCACGGGAAAGCGTTAAAGGAGACCGCTGGGAATGGCCCGGTTGACGACGTGCTTAACTATGGCGACAGTATAATCACAAGATGGGTGAAGAAATGCAGCTAACTGAAAAACTCCCGCAAACTTTCTGCCGCGGCCGCATCGTTGCTAAAAATGCTCGAACTGGTGAAGAGATCTACAAAAACTCAAATGTAGTCACTTACTCCGGCGCGGACATCATGGCGAACTTGCTGGCTGGCCGGAGAGAGTACGTACCCAGTCATATTGGCTATCTATTCGGGCCCGCCGCGGCCAGTATGTCCAACCCAGAATCGGCAGTGCCCAAGCGCCAGCATACCCTGGTAGACATTTCTGACGACCTGGCAGCGATCGCTGGCAACATGGTTGTTAGCCCGCTCGCAACAACACCCCTCATCCAGGTGGATGGGGACGAGACTCTTTACGAAGGCAACTCTGTGACGCTGAGCGCGATTAGCGATAGTACTTCGCCGATCGTCTTCTCTGGTGGGAGCTTTGCCGCCCTCGGCCCGCAGCCGACCACCGATAAGTATTTTCAGGTAGCGCTGCTCACCAGGCTATTGTTGCCCGGCTCAACGACACCTGTGTACATCCCTTTCGCCCGGACACAGCTCGCAGCAGGCTCCGATGGCCTGGTTGCCCAGTCCGACTTTGAACTGGCGATTTTCTGGACAATCACCTTTAGATAACGGAGAGCGCTATGAGCCTTTTCCCAGCAGTAGACGGCCTTCGGGATGGTGATGACTACATGGACGAAAAGTCCATCAATCGCCCAATCAACCAGCTACGAGAACGCACCGACTTCCTGAAATCGCAGCTTGAGCAGGTCATCGGGGCTGCCCCGTTCGAGTCTGTACGGCTGCAGAATGTCACGCTGGCCCTGGACGACACCCCAGTAGTTGGGGACTTTGTGTACCTGGAGCCGGAGAACAACACCTACGCTAAGGCGTTGACAGATACTCTGATCGACGCGCTGAACCCTTTTACGCATGCAACCAACACGGCCTTCGCGATGGGGATGGTTACAAAGATCGTCGGCGCAGGCGCGACGGTTATCATGTTTGGCCGCCTCGACCTCGGATCTACCACGCTGTCGACCTTGCTGGAATCCGGAGAAACCTTCCGTGACGGCCCCTATTACCTGTCCGCCTCTGAGCCGGGCAAGATGACAGCAGAGCCCGCTGGCCCTGCGATCTTCCTTGGCTACTTCGTAGCGAGCGTCACCGACCCAACCTTCGGAGATACCGCACTGCTCTCGCCGCAGTATAAGGATTTGTGGCAGGCCCACACCCATTACAACTTCGCCCTCGGAGCCCAGCCCGCCGGGGACAACGAAGCCACAGGTACTGATATTGTCACAGACATCACCCGGGTCCGTGGGATCAAACCTGACGATTATCAGCCCGGTGGTGCGAACGCAGGCACAGAACCCCCTTACCGCTTGTTCCTCCTGGGCGCATGGCAGGGGCAGGGAACGCCCACTTACACTGTATGGATTGAAGCGGCGGACGATACAATGGCCACTGCCAAGGTCTTTTGGGCCACCGACGACGGCTCCGACAACAGCTTCCCTGGATTTGATGATCCTTCCGCGGGCGGTTATGATCCTGACTATGGCGCCACAGTTGGACGCCGCGTATCCTCTTATGAGACGCCAATACCGATCGGTAGCAAGGGTTTATCCATCGTCCTGGAGAAAGAGTTCGATAGCACCTTGGCAGCACCGGATTGGGGCTCCGCAGATTTTGACGCGATCGTCGCGCTTGGCCTACCACTGATTGAGCGTAACTGGACGCTCCCTATGCCGCACCGCCCACGCGGCTGGCTCCCTCACTGGGTGCGCCAACTGTCTGTATACACCGGCACAAGTGGTACACCGCCCGAATACACACTCCATCTATTCGGTGGGTACGACAACTTGGCCAACCGACTGACAGAGCGCATCAAAGTCACTGTCACCAGCGCAGGCGATTTCGCCACAGGGACCGTCGACCTTGAGGTCTTCGATCGGGAAGACGCGTCGATCACCACGTTCGCTGGCGTAGACTTCAGCGGCCCGGGGCTCGATCTGGGTAACGGCCTCTGGCTGACAGTCAGCAGATTTAAGCCTGATCACACTTTGGCGACTTCGACTACCGCGGCACTCACGGACGTCTGGGAACTATCTTTCGCTGATGAGTCACCGGGCGCGAAGTTCGCATATAACATCGACATGGATCCGTCGCTCTCCAGCCGCTGGCCCCCGAGCCCGCTGTCGGCAGTCGTCATGGAAGTCAATGGTGTGACAATGGATCAGCGTGACTTCTTCGCAGCGGGGGCTGGTACGTACAAGCCAGCTTCCGACACTTTCTACTGGTATGCAAATGCTTACTCTCGCGGACCATTCCCGCAGGACTGGGAAACGCTGATCTCGACAGGCTTGCCTGAGCATGCTATGAACGAACAGCTCTTTCTGACCCGCCTGGCTATGGCCGGCACAGGTCTGGTGACTTCTCTCAAAGCAGCCCCTGGCTCCCAGCTAGAGGTCGTAGACTGCAACACTGGAGAGCCTGCCAACGTCGGCGATTTGGAGATACGCTCAGATTTCAGCTTCTCATTATCGGACAACGACCTCCTTGGAGCCAACGCGGTCAAAGGCGTAGGCGAAGATGGCCAGCTGCTTACTGGCCGCGTCGTAGAGAAGATCCTGGCTGGCCCGGGTGTGATCGTGACAGAGAATGATCCTACCCACCCAGGACAAGGCACTGTACGTATCAGTTCGGGCCTGGAGGGTTTGCTCCGCGGTAAGTTTGACGAGATCGTGCTGCAGAACGCCAAACAGGAGCTGGTCCCGAACCGCCTGTTCCCTTATGTGAAGCTGCTGAAGCATGATAGCACCCTCACGACGAATGTGCCGACCGCGTTTATCGCCAAGTTCCGGGTACCGCAGATACTGATAGCCAAGTACCGAATAATAGTATACGCCACCGTGTTCGGTCTGGACGATGTGCCCACTGGGGTAAATATCGAGGATCGTCGCTACTTCGGGCTTGAGGTTACGTACAGCGTGTTGCAAGACCTCACAGATGAGAGTAGCCCGGACACTTTCCTCTACGTCTCCCGCAACCTGGCTGAGGTAGGGCCCGCAGGGGTCTTGGAGACGACCTTTGACATCCCTGGAGACGTTCCTTTGGGTAAGCTTGGGGATGGCTATAAAGCCTATGACCCGCTCCTGCTGCATAATGATCTGGCAATACCTTCTGTAGAAGGTCAGGTCGTGGGCCCTTTCGCGGCACCGTTCCCCGTTGGGGGCGAAGACCCAGAAACGGTTACCGCTGGTGATCTGGTAGCAGTAAGGTTCGCTCGTATCAGTCCGGTAGGTGGCGGCCACACAGGCGCCCCATTCGAGTACACAGGACACGTTGGCCTCATCAACCTGTCTTGGAAGCTGGTGGAGGTATGATATGGTCCAGAACATTGAATGGCTGAATGAGAACTCAGGAAGGGCTTACCCGTTCCACGAGTCCACCACACGAGTAGACGAGACAGGGACGATTACGATTCCCAACCACATGATCACTGATCTGGTGGTTGTAGTTCCAGCAGATGCTAGCGACACTTATTATGTGCGTTCAATACAGGTAGGCACAGGCCAACTTCGTCTGGTGATCGCTGGCGTAACCACTTCGGATGTCGCCAGTGTAGGCCCGATCGACATTCCCACCCATGACGCAAACAACAGCTACCCTGTCGTGGGCATGGGGTTGTACACGGATGTGCAAGGACGTATCTCCTTTGGCGAGCTATCCAACATCGCCCAGTTTATTGGCGAGGGCACCTTCGAGTTCGGATCCGTAGAAGCCAGACTGGAAGACCGCGCCGTACGGCCAGATCTACGGAGCCTCCGCTTCCTGCAAGTTTTTGATCCCGCGGGCTCATTGTCTGATCCGATTACAGGGACAGTCCGTCTGATTCCCGGCTCTAACATCCAGCTGGCGTACGAGGCAGCAGTTGTTGTCGACATCCCCGATCCCGTCACAGGGGACTTGGTACCCACAGTAATCACCCCTGCGGGCATTCGCATTGATGCGATTAACGCCGGCGACTTTGACGAAGAGTGTGCCTGTGAGAGCACCTTCCCGCAGCCAGACCCGATAAGGATGATCAACGGCGTGACCGGGGATTTAGCTGGTAAAGTTCTATTTGAGAGTCTAGAGGGTTGTCTTCAGATATCCTCGGGAGGCTCCAATGTTCTAACCATTCAGGACAATTGCTGCACACCTTGCTGTGGCTGCCCTGAGCTGGAGTTCATCACACAGCAGCTGATTATTCTGGAGGACAGCATACAAAAGCTGGAGCGGAGAGCGGAGGACCTGGACACGAGACAACAGACGTTTTTCACCAATGTACTTGGATCACTTCTATAATGCCCCAGAGCTTTCAAGAATACCTGACGGGTAACGACCAGATTGCGTTCCCGTTCAAGGAGGACGCCCTCGCGCTCGCGCCGGCCAATACCGCCGCCGTTCATGGCGCCATCGCAACTTTACCGCTGAACTTCCTGATTGACACAGTTTTCGTACTCCCGTCACAATTTTTCTACCCGACACTTATCGAAAATGGCGAATTAAGGCTGTACTCGATTGAGCACACGGGCACCCACTATCGGTTTACTATTGTCAGCGCGATTCGCTCGACTATTGCAGTCTTTGATGTGCCGACGGGCAGCTTGCCTGTAACATACGGTGTCGTGGCATTTCAGGACACAGTAACTCGTCTAACTATGCGACTTATTGTTGGTGAGGCGTTTGCAACGCATCTCGGCACCATGGCACCGTTAAGCACTGATTTGTTCGATGACCGCCTACCCTTTGAGACCGCAGCCGTCGAGTACCGCCCAGGGCGTGTGGAGAAGATTATCATCGAAAATGACATACCCGAAGAGGTCACCGGCGGGGTTTCACTGATCGCAGGGTACAACATACAGTTCACCGTGGATCCGGCAGATATCACTCCTGTGGAAGGTACAACAGACATCAGGATCTCCGCACGCGCTGGCGCGGGGTTCGGCAAGCGGCCATGCGAGCCGCCAGACCCGATCGACTACATCGCCACAATTAACGGGATCGGCCCAGACGAGGATGGGAATCTCACCATCGACCCAACGCTGTGCCACCGCCTCGGGTTACTGCCAGCAGCAAATAAGATCACCATTATCAACGACTGCGCCCCATGCTGTTCCTGCCAGGATTATGCCAACGCGGTCGAAGCACTGGAAGACTTCTTTGACGATCTCAAGGTCGTAAAGGACCAGCTGGATGAGACCATCGTCGACTACAACGATCAAGTGACTTTGTATAACACGGTCATCTTTCCAAAATACAAAGCATTGATTGTGACAGGCAACGGGCAGGTAGGGTACAAGCCGCTGGACCCCGACAACGCTGAGCACTCCCCCGACAGCCGGAACTGGGCCACGGTAGTATTTCGTGCAAACAACCGCGGGCACGATATTGAGGATGTGGTCCTGGCTATCTCTATGCCGGGCTTCACAGCGAAGCACGTGGTGTTGACCTACCAGGGTGTAACGACTACGATATACCAGGGCACGGACGCCGGCGTGACCGTACCAGGGATTCCTGTAGGTGATATGGAGAAAGGATCGGAGGCCCACGTGTACATGCTGGTGTGCCGTGCCCACCCTGCAGAAGGTCATGGGTCCGCAGTCATAACACCCTCCTGGACGCCTGCTTTTGCGGGGGACCCAGGTACTTCGGATCCTGTAGCTATTACATGGTGACTTGATGGAATGGATGAATGAAAATGAGAATCGCAACTACCCGATCCGGGAAGACCTGACAGCAGTCGCGACCAATAACCCGCTACCGCTCCAGCTACCGTGTGGTGTGATTGCAGATATGGTGGTCAGCATTGAGGGCTCACGCACTGCAGACGTGTTCATCTCCTCCGTCTCGCTGACGCCTACATTAGTTTCTGTCGCAGTTGGAGCCGGAGACGAGCTTATCTTGCTGGCAACTATAGCGGACGTGGAGGTGCACAAAGTGTACAGACTGGAGCCGCAGGCCGCCGGGGTCTCTGGCTACGTGGCCTTCGGGTACCGCGCAGTAGTCGACGCACCAGAGACGTACATATTTGACGGTCCGGAGGTTTCGGGGCTATCTTCCAAAGCTGTGCGCGCGATCGAAGCCCCCACCGTAACCTCACTGGGGCAGTCCAGTGTCGACACTGAACCCTTAACTGGGGACATCAGGCTGGTTGCAGGCTCAAAAATCTCACTCATTCGTGACGGCAACACGATAAAGATTGGGCTCCAAGAGCAGTATCGCCACCTTTTCGTAGGCCCCTGCGATCGGCTGACTGAGTTCATTACCTGCGGTAAGCCCCCGCTCCGGGAGATCAACGGAGTAGGTCCTGACGGCTCTGGTAAGATAACGATTGAGGTAGAGTGATGGCTATAATCGTTTTACCTGAGTGGCGGAACAGCAACCATTCTCGTGCGTTTCCTTTCGCCTCAGCCGATATGACGCTGACCAGTAAAGAACGCTTCCGGCTGAGAGAGGACACGTTTGTCGATGGTGTTTTCTACCCCATCGACATGTCTGGTGTTTTGTTTCTCTCCAGAATATCAATGCCAGAGGCTATTCTCACAATAAGCGATTCCGTTACTGGTGTGATCAAAGGCACAGGGGCTATCGTTGACGGTGAAGAGGCCATACGATTCTACGACGGCCTAAACCGACACATTGGGGTGCTGGTTAAAGGCCCGTCATTCGATCTTCTCATTGGTGACAACACGTTTGACGCGGATGCTACAGTGTTTGCGCCAGCTTGTGTGTTCGCCCGGAACCAGGTGGGGGTTCGCTCCATACGGATGCCTGACGGGGCGGTTCTTACGGGTGAGGTGAAGTTTGAAGGGCAAGATGGGATTGTGCTGCGGGTCGAGGATGGCGCGATCGCCATACATGCAGTGGGCAGCGCAGAGGTACCAGATGATATTCAGCTCGGCCCGCCGATTAAGCAGATCTACATTAACGAGCTCGCCGACTCCGCCCTGACGATTGGCAGGGATGGAAATATCATCAAGATCGGGCATAGGGTCTCTTTAGCGGACACTGATAGCTCCAAAGATCAAATCGTCGGAGAGGGCGGGGAACTGCCGCCACGGGAGGATACCAAGTTCGGAACTGGCGTGTTTGACCCATGCGTCCCACCTGGCCCAGAGGCACCACCACCCGCGCTCCCACCCACACTGCCCGGCGAGCAGGAAGTTGCACACGCGGGGTTTTTCTACATGGTGTCAGTGACAGATCTCATCAGCATCTCACCTGTGTCGGCGCCGTCCATACCTACGACGATCCAAGGTATTGATCCGGAGATCTTGGATCTTGTGGCACGGTCACTTCCGCCAAGAGACAAGCAGGGGCTGAAGTTTAATATGAAGGACTGTAGAACATAATGCGCGGAATTGAATGGCTAAATCATAACCAGTATCGCAGCTATCCTTTTGTTGAGGATCAGGTGCTGCAGGGTGCGTCTGGCGGTGACACGTTGGACCTCCCGCTGGATACGCTGTTGGATCTGACAGTGCTCAGCTACTCCGGCAGCGTTGCCGAGGTGCGTTTGATATCTATAGATATACATCCAGCTGGTGCCTCGGCTACGTTTACGTTTACAATTTCGGGCGGGCCTGTGGTCATTGTGGTGTCGGCGGCGATTACCCCGCCATTCGAGGGAGAGGTGCGTGTGGACACATCCCCAGGCCACGCAGGCCTTTTGCTGCGTCCAATTTTTGGGGCAGGAATTGGTGAAATTACGGGAAATGCCGCGAATTACGGGAAAACCTTCCTTTTTGACCTGCTTATGGAGCACAGCACCACAATCGCGGCATCAAACTCGTGGGTGACGTCTATTGTGGGCATCGAGCCTGGAGGCGGCGAAACAGAGTTTCTCGGCGACGTGCTGCTGGCTGAGGGCTACAACATCATTCTATCCTTCAACAAATCGCGAAATACCATCGAGATTAAAGCCGCTGTAGGTGCCGGGCTTGGTGTGCCTTGTGAACCTATGCTTGGCCCGCCGGCAGACTGTGAAGAGGGTATCTATTATATCAACGGACGCCACCCAGACTGGTACGGCCGATTTACGCTGGAAGCTACTGCGGGTCTGAAGGTTACAGAGGACGCGTCGGCAAACAAGATTATCTTCACTTCGGACATAGATCCCCTGCGTCCGCAGTGTAACGACCCATCAGGAGATCCGTGATGGCTAGAGACCCCTTTGAATACGTGAGTGGCTGCAGCGGCCCAGACGTGGACTTGGACATCCTGCCGACCGGCTTCCCGATCTGCTCATTTCCGACGTTCACCAACCCGACGTTCTGCCCCAACCTTATTGATGTGACGGTGCCAGATATAGCGACCCCACCGATGTGTCCGTGCATACCAACGATATATTTGACGCCAGAGAGCAAGATCGCAGTTACAGCGACAGCTGATCCGAGCATGACCTTTGAGATCCGACCAGGCACCGCTGACTGCTGCGAGCCTACTTTTGACGCGACGTTTGATATAGAACTCCCTTGCCTACCCTTCGATGTGACTTTTGCAGGGACCATAAATACTGGAAACATCGACCTGCAATTAGTGAAGAATTCTTCTGAGTGTAAGCTGGAGCTGGACATCTCGATCAGCTTGCCAGACATCCTCGGACCAACTGGACCGACAGGGCCAACTGGACCTACCGGAAGTTTTTCCGGCTCAGGGAGCTTCACTTTCCCCGGAATATCCATTACATTTATAATATCCACTACGTGTGTGACTCCAGCGGACCCCACATGTGTCGGCGCTCACATTGGTGGCGAGGTTGTAACAGGGTCGGATGGATGCGGGAACCCAACGGATGTAACTATTGTGGTTGAAGGAATTATAGCGATACCAGTACCTTCTGGCGTAAGCTGCTGCCCCACGCCGATACCAACGTATGATCCAACATACGCGCCAACATACGCGCCAACGTATTGTCCGACGTACACACCTTAAGGAGAATGAACAATGGCCCAATTAGAGGTTAGACGCTCAATACCTACTACTGAGGAAGGGATCATCCGGCAATGCTACGACATGCGTGTCGAGGTGCTAAACGCCACCGACATGCCTCCGGAGATTTTCGTGTTTCAGCGAGGAGTGGCGCCAGCCCGGTCGGGGCAGGTAACAGAGCCGACGGACCAGTTCAAAACCGTCGCTGACCCTGTGGATCTTGAAGAGTACCCGCCCGACGCCCCCGATCTGCAGAATGAGATTCCCTTTTACCGAAGGTCAGAAGTTACCTTGCGGTTCCGCTCTTTGATTGAACTGGAGGAAACCTGGGAGTATATTGCCGAAGACATTCAGGGATTAGTGACGGCATTGAACATTGATTTAAGTGACCCACAAACAGAAGATTTTACTTTCTCATGAGCGGTAACATTGTGGTTTCACAAAACATGGTAAGACGTTTAGCGAATGACGCCTTTTATGCGCTATTCCCTGAGTTTCGTGTGCTTCGGCAGGTGCAAACGGCGGCTGGCCGTTCGTGCCCGAAGTGCGCACGTACGAAAACAGAGGAGCGCCGTGTCGCGGGCTTTACCGCTATATTAAAATCTTTAAGTGCCGTACGTCTTACAGCGTTGAAGAAGCATCTAGGCGTCGCGCACATCACGCTGCGCGCACTCAATCGCGCGACTGGCAAATATGAGCCGAGGGTTATCTGATGGATTCACAAAATTTACGTAATGCAAAACTTGACCACAGAGGGACGACGGACATCGGCGGCGCTGGCCGAGAGTCGATGCTCCTCAAGACCGACCCGTCTGGGGCAATTAGTGTACCCCCAGGGTCCGTCGTAATCCCAACCCCAGCCGGGGTGGCTTATGTCGATGCGTCGATAGGTAGCGACGTGACTGGTGATGGGAGCATTGGCGCGCCATACGCTACTCTCACAAAAGCCGTGGCGGAGAACGTGATTGCCGGCGCGTCAGACATGACGATCTTCTTGGGGCCTGGTACCTACGCTGCCCCAACAGTGTCCGACGCTGCTCAGGATAACATCGCCATTCATGGTGTGTCGCAGGACCAGACAACGATCACGGGGACGCTCACTTTCGCCAGCGCTGCAGCCATTAACACGTTGTCACTGTTTGACTTATCCGCGGACACGGTATCTGATTTGAATGTCGGGGGTACATTTAACGTCGACCTTTACGCCGCCATACTCGCCACAGCGACCTCTGCAAACGTCGCCAACACTGGGGTCATTGTGATCACACCAGTGTCTTCTGTGACGTCTACAACAAACATCACAAGGCAGTACGAGCCGGATGCAGACTCAGTGGGCTATAGCCCGACAGTGCCTGCGGACTGGAGCCCAGCACCTTCAGAAGCCGGCCCTGCACTGGACCAGTTGGCCGATCGCACCACCACCCTTGAAGAAGATAAGGTGGATGGGCCGGGGGTGGCAGTAGATGACAACCTGGCGGCCTTCGACGGGGTCACTGGGAAGATCATCAAAGACAGCGGCATAGCCCTGGCGAACGTGGTGCAAGGCCCAGCGTCGGCGATCGATGAGGCCATCGCGGTATATGACGGCATCACCGGTAAGTTGATTAAAGACAGCACAGTTCTCATCTCAGACCTATTCACGGGACCTGGCAGTGCTGTTGACGAAAACATCGCTGTTTTCGATGGCATCACAGGGAAGCTGGTAAAGGATAGTCTCATAAGCATTAACGACGTGGTTATCGGTCCAGCTTCAGCAGTAAACGAGAACATCGCCATATTTGACCTGACCACGGGAAAGGTGATCAAGGACAGTGGTATCCCCATCTCGGGGCTGGGCGACTCTGGTAAGATGGCAGTCAACAGCTCGGATACGACTTTGGATTACTCAGACGTGAAGCTGCCCGTTACTGGAGCACTCAGCGAGATCGTCTCAGACGCCGGCGGGCTCGACCTGACCCGTACACTGGGCTTGGACATTGACGCACTCACTGAAGAAACAGTGATCGCCGGGGCTGACGATTGGCTCATCCTTCACGATGATGATGCTGCGGGCGATATCCTGGCCCGCAACAGAAAGATTTCCCTGCCCACTTTGATGCTGACCCCTATCGCGGGGATCTATCGCGCGTTCTACACGCAGGCGATTAACTTCAAAGTGAGCAGCACACAGACTGCCATGTTCCTGGTCCCTACAGGGTTGCGACTGCAGATAGATGATTTTGATGTAGTTGTAGACAAGGCGACTCCGGCAACGGATACGCCAACAATGCAGCTAGGTATTTCTGGTACACCTGACATGTTTTTATCACCAACCAAGCTCGATTTATCGATGGTTGTGGTAAACAAACGCGAGATTTTTCCGATCAACTCGGATGCAATCGGCGCAGGAACTGTCATCGAAGTGGGTGTTACCATTGCCGGCATAAGTGCTGGCGACTACGAAGGCACAGTAGTGTTGCGGGGGTATTTGCTACCTATTCCTGGCGGCTCCCCAGCTGCAACCACAGGCATCGGCTTTGAACGAGTCGATTTTACTGCGGACGGGGTAGGTACAGTCGCTGGAGTCAAATTTGTTACCCTCACACCCGCCCCTGTCGATCCTGACAGTGTCGTGGTGCGAGTACGCGGCGCGGCCTCGCAAGTTGAGGGTAGTGATTATATTGTATCCGGAAACCAAGTATCGTGGGTTGGTCTAGGCCTTGAGACACTGCTAATATTGGGCAGCGAGATCGAAATTACCTACGCAAGTTAACCACAACTAAGAGGGCATTAGCAATGGCTAAAACACTCGCATCACATTTTAGTATTGATGCAAACATTAACATGGACCCAACGGCTGCTGCCGCTAAGAGCATCGTGGATGCTGGCGAAATCAGCATGGCGACCACTGGCGGCGCTTCCGGTAAGATCGTTGATCTGACTGCAGGTACGGCCGCTTCTGACGCCGTTAACAAAGGTCAGCTGGATGCTGCTATTGCAGGTTTGAGCTGGCAAGACCCTGTGAGCACTAAAGATTATCTTGGTACTCGCACCATCACGGAAATCAACGCGTTGACTCCGGCCGCAGGCCAGACAGTTGTCGCTGGCGACGCTGGCACACCTTCTGCAGGCTTGTCTGCCGCGCTGGTAGCTGGTTCGGTTGCTGAGTACGACGGCGCCAACTGGAAGGAAATCGTGACTGGTTCTGGCGGGTTTGTTCCCAATGGTACTCGTCTTCACGTGCACGATGAGACTGTTACACTCTTTGCCCCCCTTACCGATGGTACGGACGAAAAGAAGATCGCAGACTTCGACGGCACAACCAACACCCCGGCGCTGACAACTCCCTCCGATGGCTGGGCGTTCCTCGTTGCGGGCGATGGCTCTGTTAACGAGAACACTGGCTGGGTCTACGACACTGGCTCAACGTCCTGGATCCAGTTTACTGGTACTGGTGTTACAGATCACGGTGCTTTGTCCGGCTTGACTGACGATGACCACTCGCAGTACCTGCTCCTGGCAGGTCGCACAGGCGGTCAGACGGCTGTCGGTAGCACAGATGCTGGCGAAGATCTGACGTTGTCCTCAACTGCACATGCGACTAAAGGTACCATTATCCTCTCCGACGCTGCGGAGCTCAAAGCGAGCACAGCAGCTGGTGCGGGTACTGGTTCTTTACACTTCACTGGCGATACCAACACAGGTATCTTCAGCGATGGCGGTGATGCATTTGCGATCCAGACAGGCGGCACCGAAGCGATTCGTGCTACCTCCGCACAGCAGATCCAGGTTGCTGGCCAGTCCTCTGGTACTGGGTGTATCGTCAGTAATGCTGACACCGACACTGGTCTTGGTCTTCCTGGCAGCGATGTCTTGGATCTGATCACTGGTGGCAACATTGCCGTGAACATTGACGCGAACCAAGCGGCGAAGTTCAACGGCCAGGCGTGGAGCGAAACCACAAACCTGACTGGTGATGCAGCCAATGTCGCAACGAACTGCAACAGTGGTAATACCTTCGACATGACATTGGGCGCTTCCAGCGGACAGCTGGATAACCCGACGAACATGCAGGACGGTGCGACCTATGTGTGGATCATCCGTCAGGATGGTACTGGTGGCCGGACGTTGACGTTTGGTTCAGCGTTTATCTTCCCAGGTGGAACAGCCCCGGCGCTGAGCTCTGGCGTAAGTGAAGTCGACCTGTTGGTCGGTGTCAGCGATGGCACCAACCTGTACGCAGACATTCGCTCCAACAACGCGATTGACTCCGACGACCTGGTCAACCTGCCTACAGAGCAAGTTGACCTGTTGACAGTGTCTGGTGGTACGGTAACTCTGACTCAGACGCCCATCGCGGCTGCCTCAGTCAAAGTCTACCTCCGCGGCGGTGTGATGCAGACCAGCAACTCCTGGGATGGTACTGACTACGCTTACTCGGTTTCGGGTACGACAGTCACCTTCACAGGTGGTGGAACGGAAGCAGGCGACGTTGCCAATGGCGACGAAGTCTTCTGCGTGTACGAATACAAGGCGTAACCTCGGTCGCGCTTACAGCCAGCCTCCTTGGGACCCCTCTCGGGGGCTGGCTTTTTTTTACTTCCTCACCAACGTCGGCGGACTGATGAAGGTACTACGAAATCATATACAATTAAACTACGCCACCGCAGGCTCGCTGCGCGCGGAGGATATTCCCTATGATGGCTCACAATCGATTACAACTAAAGTTGATGCTATTGCCAGCGGAGCGCTCGTCCCTTTGGCAGAAAAGATCGCAAGCGGTAGTGCGAATATAGAGTTCACTACTGAGATAACTTCTTTGTACGACAAATACATACTAGACATGACTGGAGTAAGCCCAGCTAGCAGTAGTCAGGTTTTGTACGCTAAAGTTTACGTAAACGGTGCTTTGAAGCAAAGTAGTGGCAACTATCGATATATTTTCACTGATTATGATTACGCTGGCGGAGGTTCACAAGTTGCAGTAGATAGTGGGGCATTTTCTACGTACCTCAGATTATGCTGGGGGCAGCAGACGTCAGATTCCAATAATCTTAGTGGAGTTTTAGAATTAACAAACGTCAATACACCCAATCAGTGGAGTCAAATGGACTTCAAAGGTGGTTTTAATAACACCAGATTTACGACACAAGGCGCTAATAATGACGTGACAGCAGATGTTATCGACGGCCTCAGAATTCAATATTTAGCGGGCAACATCGCTGAGGGAATTTTCAGATTATACGGCGTTGCTAAGCCGTAACGACTGGTTGACATACCCACCCAGCGGAATAGAGTAGTACGAACACGAAATACGAAGGAGGCCTATCATGGCAGGAAAAAAGAAAGACACCCCAAAAAAGAAGCGTGCACCAGCCCGCAAAAGGGCTACGGCTAAGACGAAAAAGACCAACACGCCCGCACCCCCTCCAGCTGTGCTACCGATCAGCACTGCAGATCTGCTCCGTGCTGACATGGACACCAGAGAGACCGCCTGCACCGCAGCGATTGAGGAGGCGGCCTCAAAGTTCAACTGCATCATCGTCCCTGTGATTAAGATCGAGGGTGGGCAAGTTGCAGGGCACGTAGAGATCCGCGCCAGACCGCCTGTGGTGTAAACAATGGTCCGTCGCGAAGAAGAACCCACCTGCGGTAAGAAGCCGCTTCGCGTGCTCTTCTTCATGGAGAACTTCACGCAGTACAGCGGTGGGCGCTATCATCTATTTCAAGAAGCGTACACTCTTGCGTCACTTCCAGGGGTCACGGTTTGTTTGTCGACAAATCGTGACCCTTTATATCTTAATGACTTCCCCCCTTTAGACGATCTCCACATACATCTGGACTACGCTATCCCTCCGGGGCACTTTGACTTCGTGGTGGGCACAGCGGCAAACTGCGGCAACATGGCTGTCGACTACGCCAAGAAGCACAGCGTCCCGTCAATCGTCGTCTCTCTGGAGACCCCCAACTTTATCTCTAAGTACCGCGGCGGGCGGGATAGTGAAGAAAGCTACTGGGTAGACTTCCGACACGCCGCGCGCAAAGGGGATCTTCTATTCGCCTCCGCAACGCTGCCAGGCAACTACTTAGCGAAATGGGCCGACCGCCCCCGCCATAAAGTCATCAACATGCCGCCCGCCTACAACGAGCTGGCGCTGGCCGCCGCCGGCGCACCGCCGATCGCCAACACAGTGATCTTCGTCAGCCGCGTCGTGCACCACAAAAAGCTTGATCGGTTCCTGGAGGCTATGGCGGAAGTGCAGCAGGAGATCGCTGGCGCCCCGAGTGTGAGCATCATCGGATCCGGCCGGCGTGAGGATATAGAAGGACAGATGAAAGAGCTGGGCGTGCGCGGACAACTCTTCAGCAACATTACGGACGTCACAAAATTTCAGCTGATCAAGCAGTCCATAGGGATGATCACGTGCACTACCTATGAAGGATTTGGTATGAGCCCTCTGGAGGCCTTGGCGTGTGGCGTGCCTGTGCTCGCCTTCGACCTGCCCATCTTCCATGAAACTTTGCGTGATTACATCACCTACATAAACCCCAAGCGCCCCGATGAGCTCAAGACACAGCTGAAGAAGCTCATTGTCGTGCCCGAGGAATTTGAGGAGAAGACCGAGGAGGGTGGCCGGTGGGTTCAGGAGCAGTACAGCTTGGAGGCTATGAAGGGCCGATGGCGGGACGTGATCGACCATCGCCTATGCCAGGTAAAGCGCCAAGAGCCCAAGTTCACTATCTGCGTGATCGCACTGAATGAGGCTGAGTACGTTGAGTACAACCTGGAGCAGCTCTATGCGTGGGACTGCTGCCATCAGATCATTATCATTGAAGGCTCCGTGGAGAACTATCCCAAAGACCACCTGTCTGAGGGCGGGCTATCTGGGGACGGGACAACGGACATCCTGAAGTCCTGGGCCGACAGAGATAAGGTCACCTACATCAGCGGCACCTTCCCCGACAAGATCGCACAGCGCAATGAGTATGCCCGGCGCGTTACCGGGACGCACGTGCTGGTCGTGGACGCTGACGAGTTCTATTCCGACCAGGCACTGCGAGACCTAAAAGAAGACGTGATGATGAACCCGGACTGCGAGCTATTCATGTTTAACTTTTCCGCGGACATGAGCAAGCGCACCTACTTCCATCTATGGCACACCTTCCAGCAGCATGCCATTGGCGGGTACTGGGACATCCCCCATAACCGGGTCTATAAGTGGACACCTGGGTCGCGCTACGAGGGCACTGATCATAATCACCCGACAAAGCCTGACGGCAAGAAGCTCATCCGCTCCCAGGTAGAGGCGCTGTTCACACGCTGCGTCTGTGTGCACACAGGGTTTGTGAAGAACGTGCAGAACCAGCGAGACAAGAACCAGTTCTACCTGAACCGCGGAGAGGGTAAGGAGCTGGATCCTACCATTCGTCGGCGCCGGCAGATGTACATTGACTGCCGGATGTCGTACGAAACCTGGAAGCCCAGACGAGGATTGCCGCACGGGGCCTCTGTGCAGCCCTTCACGCACGCGCTGCCTGAGACGTTGCTGCAGCATCCGTACTTCACGTCGCCTAAGCAGATTTATAGCACAGAGGCGCAGGAAACGGCCGGCGTGCCTTTGGACGTCATCGTTCCGGACATCGGCACAGTTGTCGACACCACGGTGGTCATGGTGCAGTACGGCACCACCCCGGAACGGAACAAGGCTGCCCGAGAGTGCCTGACCCGTTTAGCTGAGCAGAAGATCCGCGCGGAGTTCATCCTCGTGGACCTGAGCGATACTGCGTGGGAGGTCCTGCCAGAGATCGAGCGCTTTGAGCGGCATCAGTGTATCCACATGATAGAGAAGCCCGAGCACCGAGGGCTATGGCAGAAGGAGGCGCTCATCAACAGGGCGATGAAGAACGTCACCACACCCTACGTGATTCTCCTGGACATGGACCTGTACTCAGATGATCCTTACTGGTTGTGGCGGATACGGGAGAAGTTGAACATGGGGCCCGATGTGATGGTGCAGGGGTTCCGCCACTGCCACGACACGCTGTTCCCGGAAGTGCACTGCTTCTCGACGTGTGCTGCGCCGACCCCTGGCATGATGACAGCACCCGGCGGGGTCTGGGGAATGCACACTGAGACCTTCCGACGCAACGGCGGGCTTAACCCCTACCTCCTCTTCGGCGGCGGGGATAGCTTCATGGTTGCCGAATTTTCAGGAGTCGTGAAACCTTTCATGAATAACTTCTCCCGGCTCAGTGACATCGTGCGGCGCACGCTGCCGATCAAGTGCAGCCTGAGCCATGTGGACGTAGACATCAAACACGTCAACCACGGTGCCACCGGTTCACGCAACTATGCTGACCGTCATTACATGACCTCGTACTTTACGCGCCCGATCCGCGTACTTGTGGATATTGACCCTCGCGGCATACTCCGCTGGAAGTACCCCGGCTGCCCAGAGCAGGAGATGGTGGCTCGGCGCGGGGAAATGTCTAGCCAGGAGAAGGTTAAGGAGATTTGCCAGAGTATCCTGGATTCCCGGAAAAGGTAGTTGACCTCACCTGATTCTCGGGCTATAATATAGCTCCACCGAGATACTGGCAGGAGATACTCCTCCTGTTTGTTTGTGCGTGAGGCCTTGGTTCTACCGGACCAGGGCCTCTTTTATTTAGCTCTTGCACCAGAACTTAGCTGCAGTATGTTAAAGTATCCAAGGAGCGATCGATGAGCGAAGATCCCTGCAAGTGCCAAAAAATTCCGGTGAACCCACTTCACGTGGCCCTGCCGTTCAACCCTCTGGGGATTGTAACAAAGACAGGGAAAGTTCAGCGTAATATTCATAAGCTCTTCCAGGGCGATTGTTTGCGCATATGCACAACCGCGTTTACACTGGACTGCGAACCAGCAACCCCCGATAACTCCCTCGTCTGCTTCTCACTGGTCGATGACCGCTTTTGCAAAGATGCACCGATCTTCCAAGCCAGCTGGGACGACGGTATTGTTGTTTCCAATGCGGACGCGGAGCTGGGTGGTATTGTGATCAAAGTACCTGAAGAGATTACTTGCAACTTGCGCCGCGGGCGGTTCATGTATGACATTGTAATCACAGATAAACTCAATAAGAGCCGGCGCACATCTGAAGAAGGCCACATCCTAGTAGAGTACGGAGCTTCCGCGCCACAGCCTGATATCCCATACCGTCCTGTGGCGGATGAAACACAGAACACTGCAGAAGACGAGCCATAATGCCTAAACGTAAAGTATCCGAAGCAGAACTTCTCGCTGCGCTTCAGCAGACCCCGTATAAGCCCACACCACCAAAGCGCACGAAACGCTTGCTACCCGAGGCCTTCCCTGATTATGGGCGGTCCAGAGCAAGTCAGGGCCGGGGTGATCCACACACAGCTGGGCTTATTCGAGGTACCGGCAGCGGCCTGGCGTCCGCGGCGCTAGGCGCGCTTGCTGCGCGTCTGGCTACAAACGACACGTCCAAAGTCCTGCTGGCCAGTGTGCTGAGCGGGCTGCTTGGCGGCGGTGCTGGTTATGTGTCTGGCAAAGGCGAGCGCGAAAGTGACAACACCAAACTCCTCGCCCTGCGCCGCCTGGGTATCGAGACACCTGGAGAATTTGACATCGCAAGCCGCTACCCGCTGCTGGCCCAACGAATTACTACCAAAGGAGAACGCATCTGATGCCCTCTTTAGGAAACCTTGTTAAAGCCCTCGACAACATGTCTACGGCGCGGCGCGCTGCTTTGGGCGCTGGCGCTGGCGCCGTGATCGGCCGTGAAGTTACGCCCCGCGCGCTGGGCTTTCGGGATGACCCAGCGGCTACCAACATGAGCACGCTGCTGGACACAATTACATACGGCACGCTTGCAGGTATGGGCCGCGGCAACCTCGTCTCTGCACTGAAGTCAAATCCCATGGCGCCTATGGGTCTCGCCGCAGGCATGGCTGGTGGTCAGACAATTCCGGTCGCGATGAAAGGTTTGCGGGAAGGCACGGACGCCGCCGGAGCTGCTACATCAGCTTTTAGCCGACCGCTGCAGCCGACCCTGAGCGAGCAAGCTGGTTCTGCTCTACAATCCCCAACTGCGCGGGGTGCTGGGATTGGCGCTGCTGGTGCGGGGATTTCTGCGATTTTATCAGGCCTGCTGCGCGCTCGTAGCGATTCAGAGGTCGAGGGTGGTGCTGGGCGCGGTACAATGATCGGCAAAGACTTCCTCAAATACCTGCTGCCCGCGCTGCTTGCCGGCGGGACGATTGGGTCACTCAACGGGAGCTCGAACCCGCAGTCTTCTGGCGGTGGTCTAAACCTGCAGTAGGAAGCTGTAGGATATCATCACCACGCTGGCACACTGAGTTCCACCACTCACGGGATACTACCCAGTGACGTTTGTACTCAGCACTTTCTTTTAGGTCTTTGCTGTGCAGATGATTAGCTGCAAATACGGACTCCCCATTGTAGCTGTTCGCCGCTGCAGTGGCCAGTTGCTGCCATAGCACAATATCCCCGTCGTCCTTGTAGTAGCCGATGCTGCCTGTGTTTTTGCTGCTGGTGAACGAGGGGCTGATACTGACCTTGCCCCGGCTTATTGCGGCGCTTAAGCATAGGATAAATGACTCCGGTGTGTTCACGTTAATGAACACACGGCGATCTGATACCATGTCCAGCACAGCGCACGGGGTATCAATATTCAGTGTATCACATATCCATCGTACGCCTAAGTTACTAGGTATTGTGTGGGAAAGACTTCCAGCGTTGATCGCGGTGCTCCGAGCGACTTGCTGCAGCAAAGCAGGGAAATTCGTCCGCAGGCGCGCAAGCAGGTCCTCAGGTATCCGCATGGCTTCCATCTCCCCGAAGGCCGCGACGTCCTGCTGGACCAAACATGTGTTGTTGTGGCGGACAACGGCAGCGGACTGGTTCGTGGATACGAGGCCTATCAGTGGCATTGGGGCTTTAAGGACTGCTTCCGCCAAGTCTCCTTTCTGCAGTCCCACCTGGCAGAAGTGGGGCAGTGCTCCTGTTGTGCTGTACAAGTTCTGGAGCTTATACAGCTGGTGGAGCTCTCGGATATGTTGGTACGCGTCATCGCCAGCAAAGAAACCAACCAGCTGCTCCAGGGTGGGCTCCCATAGCGGCTGTTCGTCAATCATGGTGTGGAAGAATAGATGTCGCGGGCGATAGTCCTTCCGGGTGGCACTTGTGAGTAACCCGTGGACGATATGCCCGAGAGCAGCGTTGAAGCCGGTAATAGAGGGATGGTCAATCTGGAGAAGCTCTTTGTAACAGCTCAGCGCAGTTATCGCGCCTGGGACAATACCCGCGAAGCGTAAATGAGTCTCTGCCGGCATAAGCGCAGCAGCACGCCCTTCGTCGATTTTTCCCGACCGCGTATTTAGGGAGAATTTTGGGAAATATAGCAAACCCAGCCCTTTTGCACCTAATCGGGTCACAGGGGCTACTTTTGGCGCCTTATCAAAGCGCCGCAACAAGGTAAACCAGTTGAACGGCAGCGCACTAGATTCCAGGTCCAGTTTACTCTCCCCGTCCATAGCGGCCCACACCAGGTCACTGATATCCTGCCGTGTGTTGAGTTTCTTGTAGGAGATGCGAATGGGGAACGGCGGGTCCTCTGGGCAGTCTGTGCGGACGTAGCCAACTACCTCGATGTCTTTAGGGTGCTTCACAAACCTGTCGATGTAGATGGCGAAGTTGCTGAGAGTCCGCATCTCTGGGTCCATGAGGAAGTAGCCAGAGGGGTCTCGGCGAATCGTCATACCCTGGAGGATAGTCTCCTGAGCATGGCAGCTTATCAGCTGGACATGTTCGATAAGTTCTTCAGCGTCCTTGTAGGGCTCGAGCTCAGCGACAAGGGCTTCCCTATCCTTGTCCCGCAGCGGTGTAGCAGATAGCTCACAGACTACAGCGTCGCGATCGCTGGCGAACTTTCTGTATAGATGATCAGCCATCCACTCCCACACGCCTACGCCAGGTTCGGCTAATTCACGAACAGCTTTGAGTTTATCAAAGGAGCGCAGTCCCTGGCTTAGGCTGTTGACGTTGACAGTACATCTGGCACATCGCTCAGACGCCCGTATATAGCCAAGCGTATCTTTAATCGTGAGCGGATCCGCTGGGTGGTCAACCAGCACGACCTCCTCTAAACAGGGGAGCTTTGAGAGCGCCTCCGGGTGAGAAACCATAGCAGGGTTCACCCGGTTGCCGCTGTACCGGTCGCCGAGGTGGTACTGCCCCACAACAGCAAAAAGCGCATCAAACTCTGATTTAAGTAGCGTTAGCCGGCGGACGACAGGCCAGCTTAAATTACGTTCGAGGAATATGCCGGGCGCTTTAGTGGTGCCATGAGTCTCCATCACCCCCGTCTGCAGATTGAAGACCTTCAGCTGCGTGATTGTGGGGCCTTGGAAGTAGGGGAATATTAAATGGTCCAGTGTGGAGTACTTCGTATCCTGCAAAGCTGTTACGCATGAGGGAGCACTTCCTGGGCAAACAAATCCACAATCGGCACGCAGCAAGGTCTCTTTGTTGATCCAGCCCGGGAGGTGGCCCATGTAGAGTTTGTCGTATTGCGTGGTCAACGCGCCGCGTCCAGCTTTGAGAAAGGTCTGCAAGCCCCGCTGCTTTTGGTGCTCCCTCACAGACGTGTGCAGATGATCCCGGTCGCTGCTAAGCGTTCCAGTGCTGGCGAACATCATTCCGCGGAAACGCCCATCTGCCGTAAAGTCTTTGACTGCGATCTCGGTCGGAGTGTTCTTCACTCTATAAGCCAACTCAGCAGGGCTGCCCACGAAGCGGCAGGATTTGTGCGCGCAGCGGAAGTAGACGCCGGGGGTGCCGGCATTCTCTACAGCAAGGGTCGCAGAATCGCGCTGCGCGTGCAGAGGGCAGGGGTACGGACCCTCGCCGTTTAACCGAGATTCTCCGATTTTCAGACTGGCCAAAAAGTCCCGAATCGCCGTGTATGTGTCGCTGCTCATAAAAATTAAATTCCCTTCTGGAAAGCGGGGCCTTCCTGGTTTAAGTTAAAGCGTATCTTCCTGAACTGCAATATTACCCCGTTAACAGGGAGCAAAAATGGACATTGTACAGGACAATTCACACCGCGGCCTACTTGCCGTTGCGAGTAAACACGTTGTTCCCGAGTATGTTGGGACACATGAGCTATTGGATAAACAAGCCGCCGAGAAGCTGCATGACAACGAATACGCCGACCCCTCATTGCGCTGTTTCCCCGTAGACACCGCGGCGAATACTTGGTTGTCGGCTGCGTATTTTGCTGAAAACAAAGGGCAAGTACATCGTACAAAACGTGCTCATGTTAAGGAGACGATCCAGCGTGCTGCGCGTATTCACGGCAATAGTGCCGATGTAGACGCTGTGCTTAGCAAGCAAGCTACACCATCAGTTCCACCTGAACAAGACGATAACAATTTCTGCTGGTTGATCAAGGACGCATCGGGAAAAATTGTAGTAAAAAAATACCCCGTCTTTGATGCTTACGGGGTCAAAACGGCCATGGAGTACTTCGACAGGTACCGCGGTCGGTACCCACTTGAGGTGCGTCGTGAGATCGCCACGAATCTTCTGAAGAAGGCGCAGGAGCACGGTGTTGAGCCATCCGCACCTGTGCTGAAGACTGCTGGGTATGGCGCGCCCCATCGGCCAACACTCACTGAAGAGCTTCTGGAGCGGGCAAAGCTCACAAAGGACGCCGAGGCTGCTGTAGTTTTTGCGAACCTCAATGAAGTGCTGGCACACTGCTCCGCTGAGGAGTTGGCGCAGAATATCGAGAAGGTTGCAGATAACATCGACCAGCTGGATCGACTGAACGGGCTGGAGAAGCATTACAACACGAAGATCTTATTCCCTTCAGAGGTTGTGTATGCTATGTCTATGAAGCAGGCCTCGTCTTATGTCGACGACGCACTGACGCTGCATAAGCGGACCTTCAGCATCGAGAAGCTCGCCGGCCTCTCCCCGGATATTTTCGGGGTTCTGGGCGATGATCTGGTAACAGATCTCTCCACGGACGGGGCCTTGTGCGCTGAGAAGATGGCAATGATCTTGCCTACACTACCGCGACCAGACAAGAAGCTGCTGGAAGATCATTTGGTTGGCAGCTTCTCCTAAACGCAGGAGCAGCCGTAAATGGCACTTGGTTACAAAGCAGCTATAAAGCGGGCGTTGGAAAGCAACGCTACACTGGCGACTCCACTCTACGTCATTGTGCGTAAGCACTTCGGCGATGACGCCTTTTTCTGGGATCCCTCCACGTTGTACCTGGAGCTCCGCTCTGAATTTGGCGCGGAGCCGACGGCGGAGGCGATCGACCGTTTGTCGGCGGCCCAGGTGATAGTCACGTCTGATGCATTCTTCACACGGCCCGACGCATTCATCAATCTCTGCAACACGCTAAGCTCCGGCGCACCGGGGTTCTCCTTGTTCGATCCGGTGACAGTGGAGGAGGCCGCCTGGGCGATCGTGGAAGTATCATTGATACGTGATATGCTTCCGTTTGGCTATGGGGTTAAAACGCTCATCCAGCAGATACTTGCCGGCGACGGGTATGACGACGCAGACTATCCTGATATATTTGACGAGGCGCTGGAGCGAGCACCATCTTCAGCAGACGTCCATGAGATTGTAGAGCAGGTCGTTACAGAGGGCAACACCCTCCATGACCAGCAGAGAGATGTGGTCAATGAGTTTATCGATGACCAAATGCGCAGTTTGACATTTCAATTCCACGAGGTTCCGGGTATGTCTGACGACCTCTATGAACTGATCCGCGAAAAAGAGATTGAAGATATGGGGGCGCTGATATGAAAGACGCTTATACACAAGGTTTTATCGATAAGTGTGCCGAGCATGGTGTTGATCCAGAAGAGCTGGCCAAGCAGGCCTCGCTGTTGGCGATGTACGGACCCAAGATCTGGGCACGAATCAAAAAACTGTTCGGTGCTGCGGATGAGCCCAAAGAACCTGTAGAAGCCGAAGAAGGGCATGTGCATTAGGAGCAACCATGGCGAATCTCAAAAAACTTGCAGAGATCTTCGAGGCCTGTGCTAAAGAGGCGCGCATCGGCGTGGCGGAGGTCTCAGACGGCCGTTCCGGGCATGTGGATGATAACGAGGAGGAGGTTCTGGAGGAGGCGACCACGGCACAGAAAGAGGGCCAAGACCTCACAGCTGAAGTCGAGGAGGGTGGCTTTGGCGCCCCTGACGAGGTAAGCACAGGTGAGCTGGCGACCTACGCCATCACTGAGCAGGATAAGGATGACTTCGCACCTGATGTAAAGGATGCCGCGTTAAAAATCACCGGCACCCCGGCGCAGCCCAAGAGCGAGGAGCAGGCTGAAGCCGGCAACTACCGCAAAGGCCACGCGAAGATGCACGGACTGAGTATCGCGATTGAGAATGCCAAAGGGCAGACGCGGAGTGGGACTGGTGCGGACGGGAAGACGTGGACATCAAAGATGTATGCCCATTACGGGTACATCAAGCGCACGCTCAGTAAAGCTGACGGAGATCACATAGACGTCTTCATAGGCCCTGATGAGAAATCAGAGATCGTGTTTGTTGTTAATCAGAACAACCATGGCAAGAAGACTTTCGATGAGCACAAGTGCATGCTTGGGTACAGCAACGAGGAAGCTGCGCGGAAGGGCTACCTCGCCAACTACGAGAAGGGTTGGGATGGTGTTGGCAGCATTACGCCGATGACCATTGCACAGTTTAAGTGGTGGATCCGCCATGGGGACACTTCAAAGCCCGCGAAGGCTATCGTGAAGAAAGCCGGTATCCCTATGAGCCGGATCATGAAAGCCATCGGATTGCCGGCACTTGGCGCCGGCGGGCTGCTCGGTGGCGCTGCTTACCACCAGTCTCAGCCGTACAAAGGCGACCCAGAAGCCAGCCGCTGGTCAGTGCACATGACCAGGCGCACTCTCAACAAAGCGCTAGAGCAGCTGCAGCGCGGGAGCGCTGATGTTGACGTGGCTACAGGAAGGCACCGTAAAGCGATCCCGCTGTCCAGAATAAACGAGGCTGCGCTAAAGCACCTCAACTATACACCCACCGCGGTGGCGATTCCCGAACGTGGGCAGCAGCAGCTCATTACGCACCGCCGCCGACCTGACGCGAAGCGCCCCCATTTTAACCCACACGTCCATAAACATAAGAAGAACTGGTTTGTCCACATCGATAAGGATCCAGCGCTGACTCTGGCGCTGGAAGAGGCGAAAGACTGGCCTTCCCGGATGAAGGCGCTTACTCGCGGTATGAAGCATATTTTCCATGAGGGTATCCCCGGCGGGATGCTGTACCTGAAAAACATGATGCAGAATAAGCCGACGTTTGAAGACTTCATGAAAATGCCCCGCAACCAGCGCCGTATGGAATTTTCAGAACCCGGCGAGTCCAGTTTGCTCTCTGACCCGCATAAACATGCGTCTTCACCACTCCGCCCAGGCAACACGACTATAATGATGCAGGTAGTGAGTGGTGACGAGAAGCGCGCGGAGCTGCTTGTCGAGGTTGCCGAAACTCAGGCGAATGCCGCCAAAGGGCTTAGCTTCGTACCGGAGATGCCTTCTGGGTATGGTATGTTGTTCAAAACTGCCAAGTCTTTCTGGATGCGCGGGGTCAACTTCGACCTGGACATGGTCTTTATGGATAAAACAGGACAAGTTTTGGAGATTCAGCGTATGAAGGCCCCTAAGCAGGGCCATTTACCGATGAATACCTACCAGCCTACTGTGAAGCAGGCTACACTCTCATTAGAGGTCCCCGCAGGATGGTGCGAGCACTATTCTGTAAAACCGGGGGATCAACTCACCGTGGTCGCGTGATTTTTGATCGACGCGATACTATATTATAAATACCCCGCCATCACGAGCAAAGGCGGGAAATAAAAACCTCGGAGAATTGACATGTCACAAATTGTTGGAAGAAAGAAACTTGAAGGCGTCCCAGACTCTACCGGCGGAGGCCTCACCCCCGCGGATCAAAACCATACTCGCGTATCTGCGGAGCCCATTGACCATTTGAACAATGGCGGCCTCGCCGTCATGGAGTACATCGGTGCTATGGCGCAGCGCGTGGACGAGACTGGGGCTCCAGGTGTTACCTATGCCGCTGAAGCGCTGCCAGGATCCGCGAATACTGACGCGAAGTGGCGTATTCGCCGCGTAACAGTAGCTGGATCGATAACCACTATTAAGTGGGCAACGGTTGCAGCCGTCGTCGGACCGCCCGCCGTGCCAGCTCTACCTGCGACGTTCGCCCACGTCTGGGATGATCGTGCTACTCGGACCTACACCTGATAATTTCGGAGAGCCGCTATGGGGTTTCTTTATGACATTCTGCTCCGCCGCTTACGCACAGACGAAGGTGCGGGTGGCGGACCGCCAGATCCGCATACTCACGGCATTGATGACATCACGGACCTGGAGAATCCACTGCAGGATAAGGGGGTAATCGCTCTGGCGGCAGATTTTCCGACGCCCGCTGAGGTTGATGGTGCGTGGCTTTACCGCGTTTCTGCGGACGTTATCGACAATGATGGCACGAAGACCAACACGGGTCAGGCCTTTTTTGCCGGCGAGCAAATTTTCTGGAATGGCGTAGATTGGACGGTGCTTGGCGCCGCCGCGAATGACACTTGGCCACTTATGGTAGGACGAAACAGCGCGACGGTATCAAATGTGTACCTACGCAGCCCTGACCGTGTGCCAACAAACTTGTCTGGTTTTATTGTCCCCGTTGATTCGACAATTTTTGCAATCGGCGCCGGCACCAATGGTGCGGAGACCTGGGTTGCGGAAGTGCGTAAGAACGGCGTGGCAGCTGTCATCGCGTCGCTAAGCATGGCAGCAGAAACGAAGAAGTACACAGACACGTTGAACGTTGACGTTGACGCCGGGGACGAGATACAGATGTACTGTAACGGCACAAATATCAACCGCCCTGCTATGTTGGTGCTACTTAGGAGACGGTAATTTATGGCGTATGATATAAAATTGACAACCACAGGGCTGCTCTCCCCTGTGGTTATCGATGACTTCGGAGAGAAGAAATTTGCGCATCCGACGGTCGATTATAGCCTGATTCCTGAATTTACTTTTGAGGAGGTTCAGGCCTCTACGGATTTGCAAGCTCACGTCGACGCAGGCAATGTTACACTTACCGACAGTGGTGGTAACAGTATAACTGACGTGTCTCAGAGTAGCAATGAGCATGAGCATGCCGCTTCGGATGTCACAGACTTTGACACAGAGGTGTCGAACAACGTAGATGTAGCCGCAAATACGGCGGCGCAGCATTCTCACACGAATAAAACCGAGCTGGATCTGGTCACTGATGGTGATCATGATGTAAGAACGGACAATCCGCATGGAACAGCTATCAGCAATCTGGGCACTGGCACCATCGCAGAACTGAACACAGCGATCACTGACGCTACGTTGGACGGCCACTCGCACTCGAACAAAGCACAGCTCGATTTGGTGTCCGACGGTGATCATGATGTAAGAACGGACAATCCACACGGAGTCACGGCAGCGCAGACTGGCGCGGACCCGTCTGGGACGATTAACTACACACACCCGAACCACACTGGGGACGTCACCTCTGTGGCTGATGGGGCGCAGACAATTGCGGCTAACGCGGTTACAAACACTAAAGCTGCTGACATGCCTACGCTGACAATCAAAGGCAACAACACAGGTGGTACCGCAGATCCTAAGGATTTAACAGTAGCCGAAGCGCAGTCTCTGCTGGGAATAACCGCAGGGGTGGCGGGACTTGCAATCAGCACTATCAACGGGCAGGCGGTACTCACTCTGGAGGACACCACGAGGGCCAGCAAGAAGTTGTCCGTCAGTGAGATGTCAGTGATGTTTGCTGAAGGTACTGTCGGCGATGATGACTGGCTGGCTGTTGGCATAGTGCTGGACGCCGATGCGGGCTACATAATGCCTCTAAATGCCACGATTGTAGGCATTTCGGTATGGTGCGACAACGATAATTCCTCAGCCAAGGAGCTGGACTTGTACATCGACGCTGCCCTAGACAGCACTATATACACTTTCCCGGGCGGCGGCAACGAGGTAAAAGCGTCAGACATGACTTTGAACATTGACGTCGCACAAAATTCAAAAATCCGAGTTCGTGCTGGCACAACGGGTGGGAACATTCAGGACACCGTTGTTCAGTTACATATTAAGTGGAGGGCCGCATAATGGGACTCACCGTAAGAAATGTTACGTCAGGCCCGGCGGTAGATGTCGTTCTGAATGACATCGGTATCACGGTACACGCGGGTGCGGACCGAGACTTATTTGATCGTATGGGCCTTGGCGCAATCATCAGCTCTTCGGATCTCGCTACGTCAGTAGCCGCCGGAGATCTTGTGATCTTGAGCTCGGGGGGATCTCCGTTGACCACTCCACAGTCCATAGCGGTACTGGATCAGGTTGAGCCACCGCCGACGCACGCAGATGAGCACACAACCGGATCCGACGTTATTGATGGTGATAAGTTGGACATCACCTACACGCCTACGAATTACACGCCAGATGCAGGTGTGGCGGAGGCGGGCGATGCGGATGACCTGGCAGCCCATCTGAAGGGTATAGACGATCAATTGCCCACGCCGTCCTCAGCGATTGACGATCTTACTGACGTCGACACTACTACCGTGGCGCCAGCGGTCAATGACAAACTAATCTGGGACGGATCTAACTGGGTACCTACTACCACCACGGGGAACGACTCGGATAACTACGCTTTTGCCTACGATACCACGGAGCAGACAATTGCGTCGATAAGTACGTTCCAGGACATTACGTATCTTGTGAATGCCTCCCTTGCAGGGTGGACGCATTCAGCCGGCACAGCTGACTTTGTGTGTGCGTCAACGGCGAAGTACGCAGTTACTGTGGAGTATAACACAGAGAAAAACGGTGGCGGTAACGTGGAGTGTGAAATCCGCGCCTTATTAGAAGGCGTCGAGGTACCTGGAAGCCACAACGGGATGGACTTAACATCGAACAACACTGCGTTCTCCCTCAGCCGTACATTTCTGGTAGACGTTACCGCTGGTGAGACCCTAAAGTTCCAGTTCGCCGCGAATAACACCTCAGCGCGGATCAAGACTGCCCCATCTCCGGCCGGAGCAGCTACGACGATTTCTGCAACCCTGACAATTAGGAAACTCACCTGATGCCTGATATTCCTGAATTTCAAATTGACCCAACAGCCGGTCCGGTGCTAAAACTGATGAGCCCCGACGGAAGCAAAGTGCACCAGCTTGATCTGGATAATGATGGGGATATCTGCCTTGATGGGTCCAAGTTCCGCCATGCCGATGCGCAATTTGCCACTCTAACCGCGGATGCATCAGAAACAGCTGATGCTTTTACTGACGTTCCAGGTGCAGAGCTGACAACGGCAGGGGATGGTTCAAAGGTCTACCAAGTAGCGTTCAGCGGAGCCCTGGAACTTAGCACCGCAAAATCTCGTGTGCACATACAGCTTCTCGCAGACGGCGTTCTGATTCCTGGGTCTGCACGGGATGTAACATCACCTGCGGCCAAAAAGCGTTTTGTTATGGCTACCCACGGCTTCACACAAGCGCTTCCGGCAGGTAAGGTGGTAAAACTGCAATGGCGCGTGGAGCGCTTAAGCGGCAATAAAAACCCCGCTGCGAGTGTTAGAGACGGGTCGATGACTATTTATGGAGTAAACTAACATGGCTGAAACTATTTATAACTACACAATTTCTACTGACACACTAAACGCAGCAGCAGCCCCATCTGTGCTGCAGAACGAGATAAATCTCGACGCTACCGTTACGATCGGGGTCCGAGGGCTCTCTGTAGCTGGAGACTCTTTGGACATCACAATGATGGACGCGCTGTCAGGTGCACAGAAAACAGCACTTGACGCAGTTATCGCTGCGCACGCTGGCGTAGAGGACCCTGACGCTGGCGCGGATGTGGTGCATGCCCGCGTCTCAGAACACCGTGAGGGCACAGGAGAGCACTACGATGTTCGCCCTCTCGCGTTCGACGTAGCTGCGTCTTCAGAGGATCATATCGAGATAGCGTTTGACTACCCCATCCGCCTAAACACGCTGCACATGACGGCGCGTAATGATGGTGATAGTGGTTATATGACAATCGGCGGTGATGGTGGTCTTGTCATAGGTAATATCACAGCAAACATTACAGCAGGTGACACTGTGATCAACGTGTCGCAAACGGCTGTAGACAACATAGATGTCGGGTATTGCTTACACCTTTCCGACGGTACGAATACAGAAGAAGGTCGTGTAGTAGCCAAGGACGTGGTTAACAAAACACTCACTTTGAAGGCAGGCACCACCAACGCCTACCTCGCTGCTACCCCCACGTACTGCGCTGTCATTGTACGGCTTGGGTACGAAGACCTCGAATTCGACGCGAACGAAGAAATTATTTTTGGCGCGTATTCACAGGGGGGCCCACTCCTCGCAGCCGGTACTAAACTCCGGCTTTACTACAACAACACCGGTGGGTCACAAGTGAGGGTGCGCGCGAAGCTTGAATACTGGTACTAATGCCTGACCGCGACTACTGTACATTCTGGTTTGATAAGATTTTCGGAGTCTGCATAGCGGATTGCTGTAAAGAGCACGACGAAGGTTACGCTCTTGGAGGTACTTACGTCGATCGCCTGCTGCGCGACTGGGAACTTCGTCAATGTGTCTCAGCAAAAGGTGGCTTCAAGTTTACCGCAGTATCCTGGATAATGTACATCGGTGTACGCGTAGGAGCCAGCCGACTTGGCTGTAAGATTCTCAATGGCGGAAAACAAAGATTTAAGTGGGTTAGGTGAGCATCAGCCTGTGGTGATCATCGTCACCGAAGACGAGAGCAAACTCACGAGACTATGCCAGCAACTGCGCGAAGGTGGATGCAAACCTTTCGGGTTTACGTCCTGCCGCGGGGCGCAGACAGCACTTGCCGTCCTGGCGCCAGAATTGGCGATAGTGGACATAGGCCTAGAAAAAGAGTATAGTTGCAAAGACTTCAGGGATGAGCTGAGCAAATCAGCAATCCCTGTTGCGGTAATTTCAGAGGATCTTGGGGAGGCCCTTGCGGGCGCCCGCAATTTACTGAGGTAGATGTTATGAATAGGTCGATAACCCTAATGTCTGTTATGATCCTGGCGCTGTTCAAAACATGTGCGCCAGCGAACCCCACTGGCCCCGCCGTGGACCCGACGACGACCATTCAGCAGCAGGTGCAGCAGAGCCGGACAGTCGGCAAGCAAGTCACCAACTCCGGAGAGAGTGTTCAGAAGGACGCTCAGGACATTTTGAAAGAGGCTGACAAAGCTCAGTCCAAACTGCCGGCCGAAGCGCAGCGCGCAGTATCCCCTCACCTAAATAAGATCAAGCAGCACGCTGGGTCTATAACAACCGAAGCTGAGAAAATAAAACAATTAGGTCTGCAGTTGGGTCAAGTTGCTGCAAACCTCGAAGCCAGCATTGTGGAGGTGGACCAACTGAAGTCGTTTAATAGCGATCAGGCCTCTCAGCTAGACACGAAAGACGCCCAGATAGAGGCGCTCGAAAAAGAACTGACGAATGTTAAAGCAGAGAAGAACAACTACCTGAAGTATCTGGTGGTGGCCGGGGCGTTGCTCATGGCTATCAGCATTACGCTGTGTTTCGTGGTGAACAACCCGAAGATGGTGTATGGCGCCGTTGGCGGCCTGATACTGATTTTAGTAGCGCTATTCGTTCAAGCTCTCACAAAGTACTTTATCTGGGTAGGACTAGCGGGGGGGCTGACGATCGTCGGTCTGGTGATCTGGCAAGTTCTTGAGTATCGTAGCAAGCATCACGCCTTAGAGGAGGTCGTAGAGACCACCGAACTGGCTAAGGATGGCCTATCAGCCAAAGAGCGTTTGAGGCTCTTCGGCACTGGGGCTGACCATGGGCATATAGGCAACATGCAAAGCAAGGGCACACACAAAGAAGTGTCTAAGATACGGAACCGGAAAAAGCACAAGTGGGAGCCGACTATAGCGTTTTGATCTTCTTTCGCGTTAATGAGTGACCTTCCAGCCTCCGGGCTGGCGCACACAGAACAGAACGTGGAGATCAGAATGGCCGCAAAATCAGAGTACCCTCTTTACGCCCCGAAAGTCGCGAGGTTTTTACAGCAGGGCCTTATTACTAGGGAAATTGCAAAAAAGCTTCGAAAACCTTACGGGACAGTGTATGTCTGGGTAACGAAGGTTAGGAAGGATCCGGATTTCAACAGCGCTTTGGCGCCTGGGCCCCAGGCAAAGGTCGTAGCGCCCCTCCCCACCACCCGTAATGCAAAAGTTGGCGCTACCTTTGTGGCCAACGGGGATGAAGCCAAAGCAGTGCTGACCTCCAAGCGCGTAAGCACCCTGGAGGATCTCATCACAGCCTGCAACATCGACACAGACTACTGGGAGGTCGTTCAGTGGGACTGCAAGGTGTGGGAGATGGGCAGGAAGTCCAAGGTCTCTGACATGAGCTGGGAAGCCGGTGTAGCCACAGGCTCCTCGAAGGACGACGGTAAAATCTTCGTCCAGCCGCTTTATTCGGTCGCCGCCAGGTTAAGGAAGAAGCACGAAGCGACTTCCCGGGAGGTGGCTGATTACCTTGAGCAGCTCATGGTGAGCAAGCCTAAGCGGAAGTTCAATTACGAGGCCATTAACCGCAATGCTGACAACACGTTAGAGATAATGCTCCCCGACCTGCATCTCGGCCGCCTAAGCTGGGGCGAGGAGACAGGGGACGAGGACTACGACCTGGATAAGGCAATCCGCCTGATGCAGCACGCCATCCGCTTCCTGGTCGGCGAGGCTGATGACCGGGTACGCAAGGTGCTCATCCCTGTCGGGAATGATTACTTCAACAGTGACAGCTGGCGTAATGAGACGACCAAGGGAACACCGCAGCACGAGAGCTGTCGCTGGCAGCGCAGCTTCCGCGAGGGCGTAGACGCCATGCTTGAAGTTGTAGAAGAGATTGCTACCTTATACGAGGTAGATCTGATGGTGATACCCGGTAACCACGATACCGAACGGTCCTTCTATATGGGTGAGTGCATGCGGCACTACTTCCGGGGGAATCGGCGGGTGACTGTGGATAATGCCGCAACGACACGGAAGTACCGGCAGTTCGGCGTCACATTGGTGGGATATACCCACGGAGACGCTGAACGGCCTAAAGACTTGCCAATGCTGCTGGCGCATCAAGCTCCGGAGGCTTGGGCAACTTCCCTGATTCGGGAATGGCATCATGGCCATTTTCACCATGAGAAAGACATAGACATGCAGGGCGTGCGCTTACGATATTTCAGTTCTTTGGCGCCACCTAGTGCATGGGAGTCAAAGAAAGGCTATGTTACATCGATTAGGGCTGGGCAGGCGATACAGTACGATCCCGCGCACGGGCCCTGCAGACAATACAACTGGTTCCCGGTCTTAGAGGCCGCGGCACGGCAACGAAAACGAAAGAGGTAAGTATCATGTCAGATGAGTTCGACGACGATTTTCTTATGGACATCCCGATGCCGGACGAGTCATCGGCCAATCGGGATATCATCGAGGACGAGTGTAATGTCGCGAAAAAGATGGCCTTCATCGGCCTGGGGCAGGCCGGCAGCAGGATCGCGGAAGCGTTTCACAAGTTGGGCTACCGGCGCGTCTGTGTCGTCAACACAGCGGTCCAGGATCTGGCGTCCATCGACCTACCGGAAGAGAACAAGCTTCTGATGGCGATCGATGAAGGCGGTGCTGGCAAGCATCCGGACATAGGCGCCAAAGCTGCTGCCCAGTACCGCGAAGACATCTACGACCTGATGAGGAAGTCGTTCGGCAAGGAGTTCGATCGTATCATGGTGTGTGCTGGCACCGGTGGCGGTACGGGCGGAGGCTCCTGGTCAGTAGTTCTGGACATTGCGCACGAGTTCGCCCAGACTCTGCGCATCGAAGAGGAGACAGGTGACACTGTCGTCGGCATGATCGCAACTATCCCTATGCTAAGCGAGGGACCTGCTGTGAACGCCAACTCATCGGAAGCCCTCGATCAGATGCTCCCACTGGCTGGCGTTGGCCGGTCAAAGACACGCACAGTCAGTCCGCTCGTGCTCGTCGACAATGAGCGCATCGAGGCACTCTACCGGAACGTCCCCGCCGCGAAGTTCTGGGGCGTAGCGAACAAGAGCATCGCAAGCCTGTTCCACCTGTTCAATAGCGTAGCTGCTAAAGACTCGGAGTATAGCACCTTTGATGCTGCGGACCTGGACGACGTCCTGGGCTCAGGTGTGATTACCTTCGGCGCAACAGGGATCGGAGCGTACAAGAACCACGGCGACGTTGCCAAGGCCATCAGGGACAACCTGAAGGGTAACGTACTGGTATCCAACCTTGACGTCGGTGTCGCAGAGAAAGCTGCCTGCGTGTTCATCGCGAGTCAAGATGTGCTGGATGAGATCCCGCAGGCGTACCTGGAGCACGGGTACGAGATGCTTGGTCGGCTGATGGGGGGCGGAGCAGCCATCCACCGTGGGATATATAAAGGCGGCGGCAACGGTAACCTGAGAGTATACACAATGCTCGGCGAGCTGGGGGTACCCACAGAGCGCCTGGAGCAGATCGCCAAGAAAGGCGATTGGTGGCCAAAAATACTCGGTAAGAAGCGTAAGTAAAAGGACTTAATAAACGCCTCTTCGTTGCTATAATATATAAGTGGATGTTGCTATTTATCAGGCTGTTAATAGCGATCTTCACTTAAAAATGGGTAGCCCGCCAAGACTAACATCTTGGCGGGCTTTTTTTTGTGTGCCAACAAAAAATAGGAGGAGAAATGAGAATTTCTAAACCAACGTGGACTGGAGATTATGACCAGCACCAACTGCGACCCTGGGAACAAGTTGCCGTCCATGAGTTTATGGTGGACGGCAGCCGTCACGGGATCACGAAGATGACAGTAAAGGCCAACGAAGTCCTCTGCGTGGTGCGCGGGGAGCTGGTCGTTATTGACAGGGAGCTTCTCACCGAGGAGCGTCCCAACTGCTCGTTGGAGCAGGTGATGCTGGACGTCGCACAGGAGATCGAGTTCCTCTGGGACGTGCTCGTCTTGGACAAGGGGCTGGATAAGTTCATGTGCGATATGCGTGAACAGAGCCTGGGTATGCTGGCAGAGATGCTCCTGTCTCCAACCTCAGGACAGCGGCCAGATCTGATGAATTGAACTATGCACTATATTACCCCGTATAGTGCAGGGGCCTTGCAGGGCAACCTGTTAGGCCCCACCTTTTCCGGCAGCCGCCGGCGCCTTTTAGATGCTGTTACTCATCTGCATCAACATGTCAATGTCGATGTTATCCTCTTGCGAGAAGTCAACCCCTCCGAAGTCCGCAGAGGTCTCTGGAGTGACGTTGAGCAGAGGATGCTGTACCAGCCGGTACAGGACCAACATAGCAAATGCTAGGGCGTGGCAGAAATCGTCAGGTTTCGCAGGATCGCGTACAAACTTTTTAAGTGTCATACCCGAGCTCTTCTCCACAAGTTCCTCGTATGGGGAGAGCAAGTCACAGGTGTAGTGCCTGGATTCGTTGATGTCGGGGAACCACATACGCTTATTGCGGATGTTGTAGAAAAGCACACCCAGTGCAGTATTGCGGTCAACCGTCCACAACGTGTTGCCGTGCATCTCTTTGCTGGACATAAATTTGTTCTGGTTCACATACATGATTTGAACAACCCGGTGGTTCCGATTGCGCAGTAAAGCGTTGTTCAAATAGCCGACCCCGAAGTCAGGTGCGACAAAGTCACATCTGTACATCATGGAGAGGCGGCCAATGTCATGAACCGTTTCCTCGATATCCTGCCCTACGTACCGCCGGGCGTAGAGTACATGGATCTCCCCTCCGTGGGTAATCCCACAAACAACAGCAACTGTAAAGGACGTTATCTCTGCAATTCCCCAGTCAACCCCTAATACGCGGTATGCGTAGTTCTGGTGGATCTTAAATAACTCCTCGTGGCTCCCCAGTACGGAAACATCGTCAATATCCTGCTGGGTTATGAGCCGCACCCCTACGTCACTGGAGATCCCCAGGATTTCCGTAAAGATCGTTGAAGGCGGAAGCTTGGCGATCTTGTCCACGATCTTCGACCACTTGTTGATGTCGTAGACCATCGCCGGCAGAACGATCTGCGGCACGTGGAACCCCGGGAACTCATCAGCAAGATCTGGATGTGCATGTACCCACTTGCCTTCACGGATGTTAAGCAGCTTGGAGCACTTGGTGCAGATCGGGCCGCGCGCGGATATCATATCCAGCACGTTGTTCTCTCTGGTCGGGATGTTCCAGTGATTGCAGCCCGAGCATTTGGTGGCCCACTCGCCTTTGGAGCTTTGCCTCCACAGGTGCTCAATGGTGTTATCAGTAGTTTTGGCTGTCCCGGTGAACCGCCGTAGCCCGTAAGCTGAGTTGGATAATGACTCAGAAATAATCGGGATATGGTCGGTGAGCTGGTCTTGGACCTCATCAAAGTCGATGCGGTCAGCAGTAATACCACGGGCACGGTCCGAGGTGGTCTTGGCGTATGTAAGCTGGATTGTCGCACCGTTGCTGAAGCTTTGGTGCATGACCGACTTCGTAATGCCGGCACCCTTACGGCCGATAGCCCGCATTAGCTCCTTGTCCTGCAGCATCATTGCGGGGCCGCAGGTACTGATCGCTTCCTTTAGGTACAGCATGCTGTAGCGTTGGGACTGTGATTGAAGAGGAGCAACAAACAGCGTCTGGAAGTTTGGCAGCTGGACGCTGTCTAAAACCTCCGATCTACTCAGATTCGTGGACTTCGCCACCTGGCGGCCGCACATCCAAATTTCATTGGGTGCGTACTGTTTCGCGTACATCTGCTTAAATTGGGGGTAGTCATCGAGGGTGTAAGGTTCTCCCCGAATGGAGAATAGGTGGGGTAGAAGTTCGTCACGACTGAAGTCGGCGACGAGGTCTTCTATGCCGCCCTCGTCGGCTCTTTTTCGTATAGCTTGTAACAATTCAACAGCGGAGGAGCTCATAAAAGACAGACCTCAGGTATTGTGGAATCTTGGCGCATTTGTCGTCAATTCCGCATTCGCTGCATCGGCAGCTACTTTGGGCGGTGTAATAGTTCTTGTTTCGGACCTGTGTAGAGATTATAATACACAAGAGGCAGATTGTCTACTTTTAGGAGGCCGAGATGAGGAACTTGAGTGCCAATCAATATCGTCGGAGGAAGAAACTACTTCGGACTGATAGAGAACTTGAGGATACGTATTTGACGACAAATGTGAGATGGGAAACAGGAACAGCGTTGACGCACAAGAGAAAGGACAGGCTGCGCCGCACTGAATGGTTGGTGCTTGCGCAGCAGTCGTGCTCCTGCTAACCGCACTTGCGGGTAGGAGCAGTGGCAGATCGAAGGCTTATTGTGAGGCCTTAAAACAACAACAGTCGAGTAAGAAGCCGCCTCGGAAATAAAACCGAGGCGGCTTTTTCCGTCTAAAGGAGGGGAGTATGCTAGCGCTACTACTCGTGGCCACTGGGGTCGCTATATCGTGGAGGGTCCAACAAAAGCCGTTCACAGTATGGGAAGCTCAAGTGGGTGCTATTAGAAATAGCCGCCAAAATGCTCATACTCGTGAGGTGCAAAATATAGCGATACAGCGTGTCGTTGATAAGCACCGAATTCACACAGTACTGACCGGCGAACAGGCGACATCAAAGTCATTCGCGGACAGGCTGAGCGCTCAGGATCTGGATGATCTGGGCAAATTAGTGGATGGTGGCGAGGTTGCAGATCGCGCCACAGCTGAGATAAACCTCGGCGTAATTAAGGTTTTATCTAAACCTAAGAAGGAGAAAAAATGACTTCTGAAACAAAAGTACTCGGACTGGGCGTGGCTGCCTTGGCTGTACTTGATGGTGGAATTGTAGACTTTGTTGTTCGCGCCACCAGCGGCACTGCAGTGTATTGCAGCAATCAGTATCTATGTAGCGGACTCCTTAAGGAAACCGTGGAAACCCTGGATACGCGGTTGAGCCTGCTGGAGAAAAACAGCGCAAGTGCAGAAGAGATTGCCGCGCTTAAACGCCTCAAGGATGTGTTTAAGCGCGACGTCAAATACGTAGAGGTCAGCTCTACGTGCTGGGCGGCGGGGACGTTTCTGTTCCCGTCTTTCGGTATCACCGCTATGGCTGTGTACGCCTTCTGGCGCTACATGGCACTGCAGAAGCATCGGGGCCTGTTGCTGGATATTCCAGCAGCTCCAGCGCCCGCACTCTGAACCCCAAGCCACCAAAACCTCGTGCCTCTCACTTAACGGTGAGCTTGGCGCGAGGTTTTGGTATTTCTATATGTAAACATTTCATTAGCTATTGGAGACATAAAATGTCAAGAATCGAAGTAATTAACGAAGACCCGTATTGTAAAGTCGACCTCTCCCCCGTGGAAGGTCTGAGAGACATGAACGTAACTCGCCTCTTCAACCCCGAGACAAACGCAATGGAGCCGATCCCGGGTAAGGGCGCGATCCACGCTGAGGGCTACAAGCTGGTAACCAACGAGCGTGTGCACCAGATGGTTCAGGACGTTCTTACCCGCTCGGGTCAGGAGTTCGAGCAGATGCCTCTACGGCACGGCAGTAAGGCTGGCACGCATACTTGGGACGGTAAGCGCTTCAGCGCTCGCTGGCTGCTTAAGGACGTTAACACAGAGATCTCTGATCCGACGACGCGTAGCAGAGCGCCACTGCACCTGGGTGTTGAAGCCATCAACTCCTACGACGGGAGCTGCAAGGTGGGTATTCAGTTCTTCGCTATGTCGATGCTCTGCCACAACCAGTTCTACAGCCACAACGTGCTGGGTGGATTCACGTTTCGTCATTACGAGAGCAGATCCTCAAATAGCCTGGACGGCGACATTGACGACGCGATGGGGCTGATCAGCCAGCAGGCGGTGCAGTTCGCCCAGGCAGGGCCTCTGCTGAGTAAGATGGCAGCCACCCCGGTGAGCGGCCCATTCCCAGGAGCACAAACCAACCTGGACGGGTATCTGGCCGTGCGTAGCCATCTGAAGAAGACATGGCGACCCTCGTACGATCCGCACGTGCTGGACGAGATGTCCCAAAATGGCATCACGAAGTCTCTCGGGATTGAGGAGCAAACTGCTCACTGCAACAACCTGTGGGGTTTGCTAAACGCCTACACGGCAGTGAGTACCCACAAGATCGGCGGATTCAACGGCGTCAATTTGGGGCGTATCGCGATGGATTCATTTGTCGGATGGGCAAAAGCAGCGTAGGTTAGTGGGCGGGGGTTTGCATACGGCAGGCCCTCGCCATTATCTCGGAGAAGTAAATGGTTGAAGTTCGACTAATAGTTGAAGTGAAAGACGAAGATGGCCGGGTGGGCCGAAAATACATAGGGACTCACGCACCCAAATTGGACGAAGCAATAACGGCCTTTTTGGACCACGCATTCTACAATAGTGTCACGTTCATACGCGACACTTTATCTGAAGCAGGGCTGGAGTCTTTAGAGTACGATCCGCCCCCGAAGAAGAAGGCAGCTGCGACCCCAAAAGAGAAAGCAGCTACCCCACGCTCCGGCAGAGGAAGGAAAAACGGCTCAAAGAAAGACGGCAAAGGTAAGTGATATATGGGGCGGGGGCGGGTACAACAGCCCGGAAACCCTGCCCGAGTGGGCCACCACTCTATATCACCTATACCCTGCTGCGGGTCGTTTATCCGCATATCGTCTGTACCACTTGATGAAAGTCCAAGAATATTGCTGTCCAATAGCTGCACAGAAGTTTGTCATGCCCCCAGAAGGGGCAGGCGACGAGTGGCTGGATACCTTGGATGACTGCGACAAGCGGCTCACTCCAGTATTGGTGCGTGGCAACACCGCGCACCACTGGGACGTTGGTAATGTCTTGTTCATATGCGATTTATGGGCGTCGACTTATCTACGATTCAGCTCGGCGGCTGAGTTCTGCAAGGCGTTCTGCCTTCAGTCAGTGCCATCTAAACTCCATGTACCCACAGACAATGAACTGAGGCACTAGAAGCTTATGGCTGATCAATTAAACGCTCATGTGTATATCTTTGCCGACGGAAGCGCTGCAGGCGCGGGTGTTGGTGCATGGGCTTCACTGGTTATTGTACCAGCTACAGGTGTGAGCAAGCTCCTCTACGGGGTTGCAGGCGCCACAACAATTAACCGGTGCGAGCTTCAGCCAATCGTGGAAGCGCTGCGCTGGGTGAACGAGAACTTATCTCGCGGACTGCGAGTACGCATCGTCACAGACTCACAGCAGACTGCCCGCACAATGGGTGGAGAATTTGAGAAAAAGAGCAACTTGGACCTTTGGGCCGCCTACGAACATGAGGCGTCCGCTCAAAGTACTCGGGTTATATGGCAACAGCGTAACTCGCACCCTTATATGGACTTAGTGGACGCTGTTGCGTATTCACTGCGAAAGTCCGTAAAGCCAATGACGGATAAACTTGATGAAACGAAAATACAGGAGGTAAGTGTAGAAAACTTATGAGAATAATTCATATTGGAGATTGCCAGCTTGGCTATCGGCAGTACGGCTTGAAGCAACGGGAGACGGACTTCTTTGCTGCAACAACCTATGTCGTAGACAAAGCCATAGAGCTACATAAAGAGGGCCCTGAGGTGGGAGTCTTTATCTGGCCTGGCGACATGTTTGAGCATGCGAAGCCTCACGGCTACGTCGTGCAGTACCTGCAGCGACAGGTCACCCGGCTGAGAAACGCCGGCATCCCGAGCATTGGAGTCTCGGGCAACCATGGCGCATCCGCGTCCTGGCTGGAAGTTTGCGGCATCCACACCTTCTTAAGCGTCCACGATGTGTGGGAGAAGGACGGGATATCGTTTTTCGGGATCAATAACTGCCCAGCTGGGCAGTTCATGGAGAAGCTCGAAGACGACGTACTCCTGCTTGGGGCTGAGGTGGAGTCCATCGATGTGCTGATCATCCATCAGTCTTTGGCGGAGCTCTGCGGGTTCCCCGGAGTTCAGCTGAGTGCTGAGGAGATGGTGCCACTGCTTCAGACTGTGAACACTCGCTATGTGGCGATGGGTGACATCCACGAACTGAAGGTCGCAGATTTTGGCGGCGTGAAGTTCGCCTACCCAGGGGCGACAGAGGTCAACGACACTGCTGAGCCCAAGAACAAGCACTTCTTGGAAGTGAACATAACAAAGGAGTCCGGACCGGCAGTGGTTATCCATGATATCCCGGTGCGGAAAATCATCTCAGCTGTGATCCTTGCAGAGAAGGAGATGGACAAAGTCATCAACTCTCTGCGCGGAAGCAACTGCCTGGCAATTGTTTATGTCCATCGGGACATAGTCAACGGCCTACAGCGTGTACAGCAGCGTCTGAAAGAAGCGGAAGTGATGAACCGTGTTACTCTTTTAGACAAGGATGAGGATGGGGACGCCCCATCTATTCTCAGTGACGCGGCCAAACGCAAGCGCTGGGAGCGTAAAGAAAGTCTGATCAACATCCGTGAAGTCGTCACAGAGACGTATGCGGAAGATTCAGACGAGCATCATTTGATACTTCAGGCATTGAGTCGGCCTGGGGCTATTGACGACGTGGTAAACGACTTCTTAGTAACGAAAGGATTGGGGCAAAATGAGTAATAAAGCAGAGAAGGTCTCTAAGACGATTACCCAGGAGCGTTGGTACACAAGCTACCTGGACGCCACAAATGACGCGAAAGACTTCATCAACACTGAAGGTGTTTTCAATGACCGTCAGCCCCGCCCCCGTGAATGGGATCTTGTTGTTGAGGTTGTGAAGGCTCAGCTCTACAAGGCCGAGACCGGCGGCGATAAACACAGGGTGGCGTACACCATAAACATCACCGGCACCGAGGACCGTATCAAGAAGTGGGGCAAAGAGTGCCGTAAGCTCTACGGGACAAACAAGAACTCGCTGCACATGTCTAACAACACGGATCTGGCGGCTTGTCGAGCTGAGGCTTCTGAACAGAAGGCAGCTTACAAGGCCTCTCAGCAGGAGTCAGCTGACGAGTGATTATTACAAAAATCACTCTTGACGGTTACCGGCAGCACCAGGAACTCGTCAAAGAGTTCACTGGGCCGGTGACTGCCTTCATCGGGGAAAACGGGACTGGTAAGTCTCATGCACTCGACGCCATACACTTCGGACTCACCGGTGATCTCCCCAATCAGAAGAAAGAGGAGATGATCAGCTGGGGCCGCGAGAAGGGGCAGGTGACTGTCGAGTTCGAGCATGAAGGTTACGAGGGGAAGGTCTCACGAGCTCTCCACAAAGCCTCCGCGTCGTTCTCGTACCGTGACACCACTTGTACCGGCGTACGCAAGGTCAACGAGGCCGTGGCACGCTGCACAGGTATGGACAAGGAGCTCTGCCGCAATGGCATCTTTGTCCGCCAGGCGGAGATTGACGCAATCCTGTTTACGACGCCGGCAGATCGCCAGGTGGCGTGGCAGCGACTCATCGGCCTCGCTGATGTACCTAAGATCCATGTGAAGTTCGGGCAGACTGTAAGTGCGCTGCCGGAGATTCAGGATTACACAATAACCATCGCCGAAGGCCTTGAGCGCCTGAACGAGATGGACCAGGAGATGGAAGACCTGGAGAACTGCCTGAAGATTACTAAATCTGGCAGCACCGGCGATATGGCGGCCCTGAAAGCGCGTACTGACGCACTGCGTCAGCTTCAGGGGGACATTCGGGGCACTGCACGGTTCTCCCAGGATCTTGCTACTGCCCGCGACCAAGTGGCCGCGAAGACCAAGACCCTCACTGAGCTGTCCGCGGTGGGGTTGGTGAATGTCCAGGAGACCGACGCCAAAATCGCAAACTTGGCGGAAAAGGCTGCAAACGTCAGCACGTATTTGAGGGACGCAGCTTCGCACAAGAAGCACAAAGGTGTGCTGGATGGCTTGGCGTTGCCGGAGGAGGGCGCTGTGGAGAAAGTCTTCGCAGAGGTTGGTGAGCTCCAGATCGCTGTTGGCGAGGCACGGACCCAGCTAAGCATCCTGGGGTCTCTAGCGAAAGCTATGGAAGCCAACCCCAGATCCGCTGTGTGCATTCTTTGCGACCAGCCTCTCGATCCATCTACGGATGTCCTGTTCAGACTGACCAAAAAGCACGAGCTTTGGGACAGCAAGAACGTGGCAGCTACTGCGGAACTTAGCGGGAAGTCGCAGCAATGGACGATGCTGAATAACCAAGCCCAGGAGTACGCGGCCAAGGTGGCTGCTACGACGACGATGCTCGAGGACGCTGCAAAGGGTATGGCGACCATGCGAGATCGCATTGAGGGTGAAACTACGCCAGCACAGCTGGCGCAGGTCTCGAAGGTAGTTGGAGAGCTAAAGGTAGCCAGAGACCACGCTGTCCGAGTGGGTCAGCAGCTTGAGAACGCGCAGGCAGATCTGGCGAGCTGGCAGGAGCATCTCACCGACGTGGGAGCTCGTGCCGACGCAGCAATCGAGAAGATTCAGGCGGCAATGGCTGAACTTGGAGTAACGGAGCCAGGTTCGGTCGGCGCCGCTCTGGATGAGGCGGGCGGTGCAGAAGCCAAAGCGCAGGAAGTTCAGCTGGAGCTGGAGCGCCTGCTCGGTAAGCAGCAGCAGCTGGCTAAGGGTAGAGCCAGGCTTCAGGAAACCCTCGAGGACCTGAAGCAGCGGAAGGCGCGCGAGGCGGATTACGTCGAAGCGCTGACCACCCTGCGCAACGCCCGGGACTGGTTCCACCACAGTCACGGACCCAAGATACTCATAGCCAAGCTACTGGGTGAAATAACACGAGGAGTCAATGACTTCCTTGAGCGGTTTGGATCGACATTCGGGGTCGTCGCTGACCCTGACCTGATGTCATTCCGCTATTACTATCACGATGGCAGGCCTATGCCTGACGAGTTCCCCCCGGCTTCAGAACTATCTGGAGGCGAGAAAATCATCCTTGCGGTGTCATTCAGGTTTGCTTCATACTGCCTGTTTGCTGGACGTGTCGGGCTGCTAAGCCTGGACGAGCCGACAGTGTATCTCGACGATCGCAATGTCGGCAAATTCTGTCAGATGATGGAGCGGGTGAAGGAAGTAGCTACGGCTATGGATCTTCAGATCTTTCTGTCAACCCATGAGAGGAGTGTGATGCCCTATGCAGACACTCTTATTGATTTCGGCGAAAACACAACAGTATAAAGGATTAAAACTATGAACATCAACATGCACATTATGGATCGCACAGGCGACGCGCAACTCATCGTTTCGGACGACGCAGCTCTGATTGGCACGAAAGGTGGCGACAACAAGGAAAAGGATATCATCGATCAGGCCGCGGCGCAGCAACGGATCCTGGAGGAGTTCGGTAAAGGTAAATGGTTGCGAGTTGTGAAAAGCTCTGGGGAGTCTGAAACCATTACGGACGTAACCGACCTTACCGACGAGCGGATGAACAACATCTTCACAGATGCATTCGAAGTCGGTATGTTCAACGCCATCGTTGGCGGATGAGGGTAACACCCTTCCCGAGGGGCCTCCTCGTTCGCAGCCGGAACTACCTGTTGGCGGATCCGACTGTTGAGCGAGGGGCACTCATTACAACTGATTGGGGCTTAACGCCCTTTACGAACATAGCCAATCCTCCGGTCTCACGCATTCGCATGGGGCCGGAGGATTTTGGCGTCTATGCGGACATGATGATGTTCGGCGCAGTGTGGGGCTGGGTGCACTCCCACCCTCACTGGCCGCCATTTCCGAGCCACACGGACATTATGAATCACCCCGGACCTATCACCATGCTGATCTACTCCATACCTATGGACGCGTTCGGTTTATACAGCGCGGAGGAGGTCAACGCTCTGTACGAGCTTTACACCAATGGCCCGGGGACAGAGACGACGATGATCGACGAGATTGACAAGTGGAAAGAGACAAAAGGTAAGGAATTTATACGGTTATGAAAGACAGCACAGAACGCACGGCGATTATCGGCGCAGGAGGTATCGGGAGTCATTTCTTGCGACTCCTGCACCAGATGATCACACATAAGCAGTTGGGCGCAGATGTCCGATTTGACGATTTTTGCGTGTTCGACTTTGATGTCGTTGAGCCCAAAAATTGCCGGCACCAGGACTACGACCTTACGGAGGTAGGCCTACCCAAAGCCGCGGTGATGACTCTGCGCTATGATATACCCCACCAGGTGAAAGCGTTCATCGAGGATGACGTTCCTTTCTGGGGATCCTATATTATTTGCGCAGACAATGCTGCGGTTCGCCGCATCGTATTTGAGCACGCGGTGCAGACAAAGAAGAGGTTTCTCGACATGCGGTCAGAAGGCGATATGTACGCAATCTACACAGACCGCTGCCCGTTGGAGAAACTCATGAGCTCTCTGGGCCCTGATCCGTCTTCAGAGCAGGGCTTCTCATGCCAGCGCCCTTCTGACGTAGCGCAGGGCATCATCCAACTCGGCAACTTCTTCGCGGCGCCCGCGGGGATGGATGTCTGGCTGCGGATGTGCCGCAAAACGATATACCCAGCTGCACGTGTGCAGTCAATCATATGAGGAGGCTACTATGGCGAGAAAACACATAAAGTTCGAAGACAGATCCATCTGCTACGACAAAGACTTCCTTACTGTGACCCCGTTCAAGGGTGAGGGTAAACGAGATCTGCTGGTTATGATGGATGATGACGGGGAAGCAGTGTCGCTCTCCTCCTTCAAAGAGGTTGCAGTCAGTCGGGCCCAGTTCCGGCCTGCCGCGGTTGATCCGAATCTGACCGTGCAGGTTGCCAACTCCCGATCGCACACAAATCGGTACATTTTGGTGGCGAGAGTCACCGAAAACGACAAAGGCACAGTACGGGCTATTTTCTCAAGTAGCGCCGACGATGTGCCCACGCTCCTTGTGTCCTCAGCGGAGGAGTGCTTTAACGCGCTGGACCCCGGCGCGTGTGTGATTATAAAGAGGGGCTCGTACGACGCTGCGCTGGAGTGGCGCCCACTCCACACACTTGGGGCATATAAGGCCACAGCCGCGAGCCGCCGCACGCGCCGCACGGCGTACCAAAAAGGCCTTGGCGAGATCCGAAAAACGTACTTCGATGGGTTCGTTAGTGGAGCTATACCGGAGATCTTCATTGGGATATTTTCAGTGAGGGGGAAGGTGTTCACGTACTCTGACACGACTATCGAGGTGGGCCGCTGGGCCGCAATGATGGACGCGCTTAATGCGGTAGGTGCGCACACAAACGACAACAGAGCTCGCCTGGGCCTGGTCCCGTTTGAGTCTTGGATACACACGATCATACGAGCCGTTCCTGACAATGTTGCGGTAATTATCAACAAAGTCCGTGTGACTTTGTCCTCTAAACTCACAAACGCGGCATCTCCAGCCACGCTGTGGTACGTGAACGGTAAGAAGATCTCAGCCCCAGACGTTGATGCTGTTCTTGCTCAGGCTACGTGTTTCGGGGGTGACCAAAAAGGATACGACGACTTCGTTAAGAGTGTGTCACGAGTATCCATGAAGTTTCACCGCCTTGTAGCGTCAGGCATGGCCTTTAAGTCCACAGTGGCTAAGGCGGTAGGGGAGGGCATCAAGTCCGCTGTTATGTGCGACCGTGCTCTGCCAGCAAACAACAACATGCCGTCTACGGTCAACGTGGACGTAAGTATGATGTTCCCCGTACGCAAGAAACCCGGGAAACGCTCCGAGGTGCGCATTGCTGGCGCTTGGCGGAAGATCACAAATATTGACACGCTGGCGCGTCGTTCGGGTGAGAAGTCTTACAGCCATGGTCGGCGGTATCCGGTGTTTTCGGGCATGGACGAAATCACGAAAACGCAAAGGACGCTGCTCAATCACCTGGTTCTTCTAGATAATTGGATCGAAGATGAAGATCAAATTATCCCCCGCTCTTGGACGACATTTGGGCAGGATGCTTATCGTGGTGGCGTGGGTTTTTACAATCTGCGGCCAGGACACTTAGATGATATCAAACGGGTCGTCGGGCAGTTCGAGACCTCAGTTGCAGACTCGTTCCGGGAGCAATACCATGCATTGCGAAAGTCCAGAGAGCTCCTGGGCCGGGTAATCGAACAGGAGCGGGTGGTTGTAACTCAGAAAGACGCCGAGGTTTATTACGACGTCACCGGATCAAGTGGGCTGGTGTACCGGGTCAAGGAAAGTTCCGGAGCGACCATAATCAAAAGCACTGGCGCCCATCTGTGCGTCGTCAACGGGCACGGTAATGACATTGCAGGGTATGACTACATCGTGTCCCTGATCAGTGCTTTACGCCATGACCTGATGACCGCGAACAAAATACACACAGTGAAGAACGCCCTGGCCCGAAAGGCGAAGGACGAGGAGAAAGAGCTTCTCAACAGGCAGAAGCAAAGAGCTGCCTCGTGACGCGGCGCAAGTCGGATTCCTTGCCTGTGAGCAAGTGGTCCGACTTGCATCTTCTCCATTGTTAGAGTAGATTTTGGTACTATGAAGGAAGCGAAATTCACAATTGAATTTATCACACACTGTCTCGCTGTCAGCAGTGGGAGCAAAAAAGATTCCTGTGAGTACTTTGACAGAGATAGTAAAGACCGTATTATTTGGAAGCAGTCTTGGTGGTACACTGCGCTGAATAGTACAATTTCGATGTATAAGATCCGCGGCGTTAAGCCTAACGATTTTAACATTTCGCTCTTAGTAGAAGCAAAAGTCCAAATCTTCAAGCGTAGGTATGGACAAAACGGATTCCGCAAGCACGAGGCCATAATGCCAGGAACACGGGTCACGTTCAATGCAGTAGTAGCAGATAATGTTACGGAGTCCACCCTCACACACATCCTGGAAAAAATGGGAGACTATGTCGGCGTCAGCCCTTACGGCCACAATCTCGGATATGGAAAATTCGTGGTCATTGACGTTGAACTTGCTCCAATGAGCTAATTACGAAACGCGCAAACAACAACCGGTAGACAAGTATGATTAACGTCCACATTGGGGACTCCTATGTCCTCGTCACCCCCCACGTGCCAGAAGATATTAAGCGAGTGCTTACATATTGGCACCGTAGTTTGAAGTATGACGAAGAGCAGCACCAACGGATCGCAAAGGGCGAATCTCGCCGACTCTTCACCTATAACATGGGCATCGACCCCACAACCAACGTGCTCGGAGAGCAATTGGTAACCTTCCCCGGCTTAGCCAATAAAATTATGGCCAAGCTCCGCAGCACACAGACACCGTTCAAGGTGCTGGACCAAAGAACCCCGCGCCCGCCGTACGACCTGAAGAAGGCCTTCTCACGGTTACGAGATTATCAGCACCACTGCGTACATGACGCGCTGTGGGCCGGCGGCGGCATCATCTCCTGCCCAACAGGCTGGGGGAAAACTCACGTTATGGGGGCGCTGATTCGCGCCCACGATCGTGACGATATGGCTCTACGCAACACACCTATGACAGTGGTCATCACTCCCGGGGTGGACCTTGCAAAAAAGAACTACAGGGATCTGGCAGAGGATATTCTACCAGATCGCGACGTGGGGCTTATTTGTACGGGCGCAAAGCGGTACTCCGACGACGTACAAGTCGTCACTCCTGATAGCCTTCACAAGGTTAACCTCAAAGAGTGTGGCCTACTTATTTACGACGAGGTCCATACTCTGACAGAGAAGCGCGCCGAGAGGGTGATGGAAGCTACTCACGCCATGAGGTATGGAGTAAGCGCCACACCGTCGGGACGCTTTGATGGCGCGGACCTGATGACTGAAGGTGTCTTCGGTCCGGTGGTGTACCATCGTACCTACCAAGAAGCTATCGAAGACGAGGCGGTTGTCCCGATCCGGGTCTACTGGGTAGAGGTACCCCCGCCAGACGGCTGGCTGAGCTGCAGGTCCAAAGATGCCACCTACCGGCACGGTGTTTGGCGCTATGCGCCGATGCATCAAACTGTTAGCGACATATGGAACAAGATCCCTGATGACATGCAGACCTTAGGCATTGTCGACAAGATCGAACACATGAACCGGCTGGCCCCGTTCCTAGACGGGACGACCATGGTTCACGCTGAGACGTCAGCGGCAGCACTGACGAAGAAACGCTTCGCCAATATCTCTGCAGTGTCAAAGAAAGAGCGTGAGGCCGTGTACAAGAAAATGGAGAGCGGTGCGCTGAAACGCACTGTGAGCAGCGGGATCTATCGGACGGGTGTGAACTTTCCCAAGCTAACTGTGTTGGTGAACTTGGCCGGTATGGGTAGTGAAATCATTGCGGGGCAGTTACCTGGGCGGGCCAGTCGAAATATTGAAGGTAAAGAATGTGCCTTCCTCATCGATTTCTGGCGGCCCTGGGATATAGTTGTCAAGGAAGATTTAACCTCCAAACCCAGCTTCATCTTCAGAGATGATATGAAGCGCGAGCAGATGTACGCTGCTCTTGGCTTTGAACAGCAGTGGGTAGGCTCAGACCTATCAAAGGTGGTATTTTAGTGCCCTCACACGACATCGCAGATATTGCTGTACAGATCTACCGGTGCTACAAAATACAGGCCGGGTACTACGGCAGCCAGTACACGTGGCCTTTTAAGAGGCACGAAAGAATCTGGACAGCCTCTGCTGAGGTTGTTGCAGATAATCAGTTCGATGTGGAGAAGTTTGTGCAAGCACAGTTTCTCTGCGTAGACCCCGCGGACCGGCGCACAGCGTCACCGCCAATCCTTTTACCCAGCAGGACCTTAGCCGCTGACCGCTATCGGAGATCTTTCCCGAAGCAGCAGCAGAGTTCTGGTGGCGACCTCGCAAAATTTTTTGTAGGTATGCGTGGTACGCTAGCGCGTCTGGCACGTTACTACATCCCCAAACACCATTCTGATGTGTCCGCACTTCTGGAGCAGCCTGAGTACAGTTTCACAGCCTGGTTCCGGATACTGTCTGCACCAAACCCGAGTCCGAGAATGTATCGGATGTACCTGGAGGATGCGATAGGGGAACTCGCAGACAATCAGGAGTTACGAACCTATTTGGAGGAAAACAGTGAGCGATATGGTTTCGACCTCAAGCGGCTGGAGCGGAACATTCTTCGATAAGAACTTCCAGTTTCAACTACTTCGACATCTACGATTCTCTGAGGAGTTGTTAGATAGGGCCAGCAAGATCTTGGATCTCGCTGACTTTGACCTACCTATATGTCAGATCCTGTGGGAGGCGCTGTTTACCTACTGGACCACGTATCATGAGCTTCCGACCAACGACACGTTGGAGCGGATGATCCTGAAAATCAACGACAACCATCATGGCGAGTTCCGCTCGCTGTTGGTGCCAGAAGAGCGGGCTGGACTTGCTAACCTGATGGCGTTTGTCCACAACCCGGCGGGTTCCGAGCTCACGGTGGGGTTCTTCAAAAACGAGCTCCCCAACTTCATTCGCTGGGTTCGATCCGCAAAGTTGATCGGCCGCGAACAGGAATCGCTGGTCAATGGCCAAGCGCCCTCCCTCCCCACACTGATGACAGAGCTAGAGGTGCTGCATCGGATGGGCCTTGCTGAAGATGAGGAATCCGGCTTCACAACACTGCAAACTGATGACGGCATGATGCCGACACCAGATGACAGCTGCCGAGTCTCCTTGGGCTGCACTCGCCTTAATTTGATGTATGATGGCGGCGCGAAGCCTGGCGACCTATGTATGGTCACAGCGTGTACTGGGGTGGGCAAGACAGTTGCCCTTCTGAACTTCTGCCTGTCCGGTGTGTACGACGGCCACCGGGGGCTGTTCCTATCCTTGGAGCTGCGAGGCTCTGGTAAGGGTAATCAGATCTGCTCGCGTTTTGCAGCCATGGCTGGGTGCATAGCGGGGGAGACGATCAAACGGCCCATGACCACGTGGACCAAAGAAGAGCGAGCACGTCTCGCAGCAGCAAAGCATCCGGACAATCCCGTCAGCTCTCTGGCGACGTTTAAGGATTGCTCCAAGCGGGCGATAGAGCTTCGCGACATTGACCGTATTATCGGGGAGTGGAAGCAGCATGTCGTGGAGATTGACGGAGATGATGAGCGGTGCAGAGTTGTCTGCGTTGATTATCTAGACTCAATTAACTTCCCGCTGTCCAAAACGGGGTCAGAGTGGAACCAGAGAGATGACTACATGAAAGAGTTCAAGCGTATTGCCGAACGTCATGGTGTGGTTATATGGACAGCGGCGCAGGGTAATCGTGACGCTTTGAAGAAGTCCGTCTTGGACCTAGGCGACACCGCTGGTGGTCTGCACAAGCACAACTCCATGGACATCAGTATCTCTTTGGCTCTTCCCCGCGAAGAGCGGCTGTCCAGCGCACGGTATGAGGAGGCCCTGGAAGAGAATCCAGATGCAATCCTGCAAGGGTCGGACTTCCGTACCCTCGTCGTGGGTACACTGAAGTACCGCGAAGGTAATGACAAAGTACTATCTGTCGTGCAAGGCCCAAATCTACGGCTCTACGACACACGGAGTGATTACGCTCGGCATGACCATGCTGTTGGAGAGCTAGTTGAGAGAAAATATGATGGTCGTGATATGTATAAAGCAGGCGCGCTCAGCGGGTCTGTGGTTATCGACGTTGTTGAGGAACAAAACTTATTAGGTGCGCCATGACATTTGAAGCAGCCATACGGGCCAGGTTCGGCTCGAAGTACCGGCGTTCACGCGGCCGAAACGGCGTGGAGTTCAAGGTGTGCTGCCCGTTCTGTCTACGGTACGGCAAGACACCTGATAAGTCCTACAAGCTGTATATAAATCCCACGTTCCGTGGTGGTGTGTACAACTGCTACCGGTGCCCGGCCTCGGGTACGGTTGGTGAGCTCTTGGGGAAGATCAACGGCGAGGAGGTAGCGGTGCAGAAGAAAGAGGCGCCGCTACCTACAAACGTCGCCCCTCCAGGGCAGATGGTGGATCTGACGCAGCTGGAGGCGGACCATCCAGCGATCGCCTACCTCACGCGGAGACGTTCTCGCGTGTTCGACCCCGCCTACATGTCATATTATTTCGGCGTGCAGTATTGCGCCGTCGGGCAGCGTTTCGGCAATGAGGTCGACTTCCTGTTTGACACTACCAACACGCTCATCTTCCCTGTGTACATGTTCGGCGACCTTGTAGGGTGGCAGGCACGTATGCTTGACGAGCCAGAGTCTCTGACGGATGAATTCCTGGAGATGAAAAGGTTCCCTAAGAATGAGGACGGGGAGTGGATACTCCCTCCAAAATATTACACGTCGCCCGGGTTCCCGAAAGGGCGGGTGATCTACAACTTCGATTTGGCGCGCCGGCATGAGGTTGGCGTGGTCAGCGAAGGAACTTTCGACGTTGCGGCCATCGGCACGCCCGGTATGGCGACGCTGGGCAAAGGGATCACAGAGTACCAAGCACGGCTGCTGAAGACCTACTTCAACAAAGTCGTTGTGGCTCTGGATCCGGACGCCAGTAAAGAGTCGAGTGCGATCGTTGCAAACCTTCGCATGTCTATTGATGTTTACGAGATGGAGCTGGGCGAACAAGACCCAGGCGACATGCTCACAGATGATATCTGGAAAAACATCAGTAGCGGCCTTGAGCGGCGGCGCCTGTCGCAACAAGCGCACAACCCCCCAACCTCGGTGTATAATTAAATGGGTACAGTAAACTTTGAGTTGATAAGTAATTACAAAAAATTGCCCGATCCAGGACCCGCGCCGTCACGAGCTGGTGATGTTGACGGAGTCCGGTGGATAGGCTACACGCACCTCCCGGTAGAGGGGGCGCGCACAATAATGTTCGTAGGGCAGAATCCTGCCCGCGATGAGCTGCGTATGCAGGCCCCCTTCATAGGGCCCGCGTCCCAGCTTCTGCTGGGGGAGGTCAAGAAATTAGGCCTCAGCAACTACACCACACATTTCACCTATGCTGTGAAGTATGGCACTAAAGATTTCGGCACGCCCAAAGTGTCCGACATCCGCGCCTGCCAGAAAGCGCTGTATGATGAAATCTATATGGTACAGCCGGACGTGATCGTACCGTTAGGCGCGTCTGCGCTGCGAGCTGTAGCTGGTAGCAAGTACAAGATATCAGCTTACCGCGGGGCCGCGTTTGAGCTGGACTACCTGCCAGGCATAAAGGTCGTGCCGACTTGGCATCCTTCTTACATCATGCGGAATGTTGAGCACCTTGACGCGTTCCGGGAAGACCTCGCCAATGCACTCACAGTTCTTGGTGGGGGCGTGTTAAAAAGCGGGGAGGTTGGAGAGTATGATCTGATCACCAACCCTATGGAGCTGCAAGAGTTCTTGCTCAAGCTCGTAGACGCGGATAAAGATCAGCCGTTCATAAGAATAGCTGTTGACTGCGAGTGGCACGGATCAGAAGCTCTGCGCAATGACGGGTATTTGCGGCTGATCCAAATGACTGGCGCGGGTGGTGCGCTGACAGGCGTTATCAGGCTGTACCCTGAGGGCTCGCCAGACCGTCCGGTCGAACCCATGATACATTACCCTGACTGCATCAGCGTCACTGACACGGTGGATATCCTAAACCAGTTCTTGGGCGCCATGGGGTCGCGGGTTGGCATCGTAGGCCACAATGTGAAGGCTGACGGTATGTGGCTCTTGCACTATGGTGTGGACATCCGCCCGCATGTGTTTTACGACACCATGCTGGCGGAGCACCTCATCTCGAATCTAGGACCATTCGGCCTATCAGAATTGACGCTGAAATACACGGACATGGGCAGGTACGATCTGCCTGTGATCGACTTCACCCGAGAACACCCGGAACTGATCGAAGGGGGCTACGGCTTCATACCGGACGATCTTCTGCTCCCGTACGCGGCAGGAGATACGATGGCGACGTTCAGAGTGATGGAGGCGCAAAAGGAGGCCATCCAGCGCTGTCTGGTTCCGCGGGGGCTACAAGGTCAGTACCCGTCGCTCCTCGCGGCCACGGTACGGCTGGGCTCCCACCTCTATGAGCTGGAGCGGACCGGCATACCCATAGATTTGGTGCGCCTGGAAGAGCTAACAGCTGCCTATAACAACAAGCACCGGCAGCTGGTGAGCCAGATGCAGGCCATGGCGGCCGAGATGGGCTGGCTAGAGTTTAATCCGGGGTCAACGTTGCAGGTCCGAAATCTGCTCTTCAATACTAAAGAACACAATGGCCTGGGTTTAACCCCGGTAAAAAGTACAGGCAAGCGTTCAAAATCCTGGGAATGGGTAATGAGCCAATCCCCCGCCAAGCAGGCAGAGTACAACGCGTCCACGGACAAGGCCACACTTGAGCTGCTGGAAGAATATCACCCAATGGTTCGGCATCTGCTGAACATACGACGAGTTGATGTGATCTGTAAGAACTTCCTTAGAGAAGATAAGACAGGCGGCATACCCGGCAACATCTATGCGGACGGGCGCATCCACCCAGGCTTCGGCCAGCTGACAGACACTGGCCGGCTCAATAGCCGCAACCCGAATGTCCAGAACTGGCCGAAAGCCAGCGAAGGCTACATCGCTGAAATATTCTCGGGGGAAGAGGCCCCGAAGTCGCTGCGGTCTATTATTCTGGAAACCTTGCCAGGATGGGTGATCATTGAGGCGGACTTCAAGCAGGCTGAGTTGTTTGTTCTTGGGGGCATGGCAGATGATCTGGTCATGCTCTCTGCACTAAACACACCTGGGAAGGATCTTCACGACATTACAGCGGTGGACTCATTCGGTCTGCAAGTGTTTATGCCAGACGGCTCTGCTGTTGACGATAATGCCATGCTGGCCCTTGCGGCCACAGACATGGACGCATTCGTGAAGTTGCAGAAATCGTTGGTTTATGTAGACCCTAAAGGTAAGAGGATGACCAGAGATGAGTTCAAATCTACCATCAGGGTATCGGCGAAAGCCATCAACTTCGGTATACCTTACGGACGTGGTGCAGGCGCAATTGCTATGCAGGTAAATGCCACCACGGGCCTTGGAGTAACGAAAGAAGAAATCCAGATAGGTCTGGATGGGTGGAAATCCACCTACAAAGTGGCGTGGGCGTGCATGGTGAGATATCAAACCGACGCAAACACGCTGGGTTATGTTGAGAGTCCGTGGGGGCGCCGTCGGCACTTCCGCAAAGCTACGAACAGAGCAGAAGAGGGTGCGAATGCGCGCGAGGCTGCTAACTTCCCTATCCAGTCGACTGTTGCCGATACAATGGCGATCGCTGCAGACCGGCTGAGTAACATACGACAGAGGGAGGGCCTGAGTTTTAGGCTCTTCAATCAAGTACACGATGCGTTCCTATTCGCCCTCCCCGAGGGTGAAGTAGAAGCGACGACCAAAGCGATTCACGAAGGTATGGGCGGCATTGACATCCCGATGCCGTCTGGGAAGCCTCTACGCCTTGAGATAGACGTAGATGTGTTCACTAGATGGGGTGAAAAGTAAAAGGAGAAATCAATGTATGATTTGAACAAACAGGTAGCAACGAGCGCGTCCAACGCAGGTGGTCGCGGTATTTTCAAACAAGGGGTGAAGAAGCGCTTCTTGAACGTGAAGGATGGTGTCACTACGCACTTTCGCGTGATGCCAGCGCACAACCCTGGACACCTGCAGCAAAACGCGGACGGCGAGTACGTCGCCACAGACCCGCAGTCATGGGTCTACTTCCGCAATCCAGAAGATGGGCTGCTCACACACTGGGCTCGGCTTATCTTCGTATCGGCCTTTGTTGGTCACGGGTCGGCGAAGGCTGGCGGTCGGCGAGACATCTTGTCTCCACTCACATACGGACCAGATCTGGAACACACCCCAGTCTGCCCTGTCACCAAGGTCGCGGAGTTTGCTCAGCGCACCCCAGAGTGGAAGTACCTGACAGAAGACGTGAAGGACGGCAGCGGTCAGTTTGTTGACCGCAAAGCAATCCAAGCGCCAAGCGAGCAGCTGATCATGAATGTCCTGATGCCCAACGCTCTGGAGGAAGGCTGCGTAATCGGGCTGCTGTCCAAGAGTGGCTACATCTCTCTGCTCGGTAAGCAGGGTCTGGCTAATCAGGTGAATTCGGCGATTACTCCGGATATACTCAAGATTAACCCTATGGCTCGCTTCTCCTGCGGGGATTTAACACATCCCACGGAAGCTCCGCTGCTCTCGTTGACCAAGGAGAACACGGGCACGTACGGCAAGTACATCATCAGCCTGACACAGCTGCCTAATCATGAGGTACGACGTCTGCCTGCTCCTCCGGAGATCATGGCTCAGCGTATCCCTCTCGCCAGCACACGGTCGCTATTCCCCATACGCACCGAGCAGGAAATCGTGGATGAGCTCTGCCAGCTCCTTAACGGGGTGTCCCCGGCCGGGCTTCACGAGCATGAGCTCATCAAGGCGGCTGTAGGTGAAATGTTCCACGTGCCTGATCCGCCAACACGAGCCTACACTCAGGGCTTCAGCCAACCGCAGCCTGGTGTTGCGATGCCGGGCCAGCCCGCGCATCCACCGTTCCCTGGTGGCGGCGCGCCAAGTGGTGTGCCACTGGGAGGTATGCCGACCCCAACTACTGGGGTAGCTCCGCAGCAGGCAGCGATGCCTAGTACAGCAGTTCCAACTGCTGTACCCACGGCGGCTCCAACCGCAGCACCAACTGCTGCCCCTACCGCAGCACCCACGGCGCCGGCAGCGCCTGCGGCCGCTCCAACACCGGCCGCCCCGGCACAAGCTCCGCCAGGTATGGCTCAATCAGCTATGCCTGCACAGCCGGTTCCCACCGGGTTCGCTGGCCCTCCGCCAGCGCCCACAACACCGCCGGCAGCAGCGTCTGCCCCGGTGCCAGGAGAAACGCCACCTGGGTATAACCGGGATGAGTTCCTCAATAAGCTGAACAATGGCAATCAAGCTTAGAGGTAGAAAGAAAACAGGGGCAGCCTTTCGGGGCTGCCCCTTATTTGTGAAGGAGCTCTATGGCTAGGAAAAAGAAGAAAGACGAAATCCCTACTACCATTGAAGGCGGCGTCGGCTTCCTGCTAAAGAAGCTTGAGATAGCATCAAAGGCTCGCGCAACAATGAGGGCCACAGACGTATCTGCCACCTGGCGGTACATCGACTTTACGGATGTGTCCAAGAACCGGCCCTGCCTACCCTTGGAGTATCTGTACGGGACTCGAGGACTCATATGTGGCCGTATTGTAAAATACAACGCAGTACACGCTGCGGGTAAGTCTGCGTCCATCTTCATGAACTATGCGATGGGCCAAAGACAGGGTGTTTGGGCAACGCACCTGGAATCAGAAGAGACACCACCCCCGCCCGATTTTCAGCGGCATTTGGGGTGTAATCCAAAAGAACTCATTGTGCAGTTTCCGCACAATGTGTCAAATTGCCTCGACGAGGCGGAGACGTTCATCCGCACGGTACGGGAGAGCTTAGACCCAGATAAGAAGCATCCTATTATTGTGGGTATCGACTCAGTAAGTGGTCTGGCATCTAAGACACTAAACCCCTCTGCGGCAGAAAAGAAGGAAGAGAATAAGCAGGGCAAGGTGGCTTTCCACTCCCGCGCGTTCAGTGAGTTCTTCCGGGAGAAGCTGCCTATGTTTAAGGAGTATGACGCAGTCATGGTATCCAGCGGGCAGCTGAAAGCAGACATCGGCGCAGCCAGTGTTTTCGGGGCTAAAGGCCCTCAGCAAACGAGTCTGGCCGATGCGCCATTCTCCTACCACGCCAGCTGGACTGTGGAGATCACACATGGTAAGTGGTGGGTCGAAGGTGTCGGTGACATCGGCGAGACGATCACCTGCCGCACCACCAAAAATAAGCTGGCCTCTCGGGGTCGGATGATAAAGATACATCTGCTTAAGCCAGAGCTTGCCGGCGGGGATGTAGGGTGGGACTTCACCGAAGCTCACAAGACGTTGTTCCTTAAGGCTAAGCCTTTTGACGAAGACACCTACACGAACTCCGGCGGGTGGCACAAGCACCCTAAACTGAATGGCGGGAAAAGCGTGCAAAACTTCACGGAGTTTCTTGACCTGATGTACGACAATGAGGAAGTGCTCATGGAGTGCCGGCGGAACTTGCGTATTCGCGGATTCGGCCTGGATTTTGAAGCCCCGTATATTGCGGAGGAGCCCGATGCCGGAGATTCCTGAGCATATACGAGACAAGATACTCTCGCGTAGTAACTACGCAGTAGAGGAGAAGCTTGCCAGGCGGGTCCGAGCAGCACTCGGGCTCCGTCCAGCGAGTCTCAAAGCGCTGCGGCGCGATCGCATGAACGAGACAGACAAGGGCTACGCCACCGACTGGGAGCTTGTACGAGATATCCTCTACGACTTGCTACCCGGTTTGCTGGAGGGCGGCAGGAAGAAGCCGCTGCACGTCTTCTCCTCGCGGTGCGTTAAAGAGACGGAAGATCATATCCGCTTTGCGTACCCGCCGGACAAGGGCCTACCCACTGTGCCTACGTTCTTCATCATATACCCTGGCGGTGACGTCAGTGTTGTCACACTTATGCTCCGGGCCAGTTTACCAGCTGTCCCGGGGAAGTTTTCGGTGCGCCCGTTCCATGGGCTTATCGTCGCCGTGGACAGGCCATTAGCGGACTTTGCAGAACCTTTGCAAGAAGCCGCAGAGTGCTGGAAACGTCACCATAATGTGTAGCGACGTGCTCGTGTTAGAGCATTCAGGAGAATCCGCAGACCCCTGCAAGGTGGTGTCTGCGGACTACCGGGCGGTGTTTCGCATACCCCCCGACGAACTGGCCGCACGGTCAGTCACTGAGGTTATCGCGTATTTCCTAACGGAGTCGCGAAGCCCCGGCTGGAACTCGCAAATGCGGGCACCAATCAAAATCGGGGATATTATCTGGATCCCCAAAGAGAGTATTCTAGGCGGCGCCTGGATGATATGCCCGGTATCGCCACACCGCACCGGTTTGATGTTCACGCAGTGGCCAGACTACACTGCGAAACCTGTTGAAATTAACTTCGAGGAGATTGCTATATGACAAACCCGTCGGGGCTGGAGAGACTTGCATTTATGTACTGCCTCACAGCCATAGATCACGAAGAGGTTGAGCGGGCCAAAGGTGGTCAGCTTGTATTCCCAAAGGACGATCCATACACCGCAGACACCCTCTCAGCTCGGGAGAACTGGTTTGAAGAGGAAGCCAGAAAGTACGATCGATTCCGTCAGGTGGTTCGCGTCACCCTGCTGTGCCCCCCGCACGATTGTGTTTCCTTATTTAGCGCGGACGAGGCATCATTGCTCTCTCAGCTATGGGACGCACTCGCAAGCTACGGGGTAGGAGGGTATCGTGAAGTCGCGGGCTGGGAGGTTCAAGAACGGACCTGGCCGACGCTACTTAACCGTAGCCTTGTTAATGGTGTGCAGATCCCTGCATGGGCTAAACACGACCTAACCAGGCGCTGGCCGGTTATCCAGCTCCACGACATAAGCCAGATCTACAAGTCTGGTGCGTCCCATTACAACAGACCCCTGCCAAAAATGGAGCACGTGCTACGCTTCTGGCTGGGCGAGGACTTCCCCTGCGAGTCTGACCTGCAGATTGCTGCGAGTGTCTACCCGCAGCGGGAGGAATTGAAGCATCAAACTTGTCAGTACGTTGATGGTATGTGCAGAGCAGTAGCCCGGTACATTGCGTAGCAACTAATGACAAGAACCACTGAACGATACGTGTATAATGGTCCGGTACCTCCGGACAACACAGATACCAACTTTAAGCCTAACCGATACATCCTTGCCTACGCTCAGAAAACGGTTAAACCCGGTGGACGTATCCTGGATTACGGGGCCGGCAGATATGCCCGCAACGCTAAAGGTTTGCGGGAGTTGGGATTCGAAGTTTACGCGTATGATCCTTATGAACATAAGTGCAGTGGCGACGGGTGGGCAGGAGTCTCTGAGGACTTGCCCGTAGGTGAGCGGTTTGATCTCGTGTTCAGCGCGTATGTGCTGAACGTAGTGACAGAGGCTGTTGAGCAGACTTTGGACTTTTCGGACTTTGGTCCGGACGTTCACTGGGCGCGCGGCTCTGACATACTCAAAATGGCGCGCGGCGCACTCAACGTAAAGCGCAAAGGTCGCGTGTTTGAGTTTTTCATGGATACTTTCGCTAAGGTTCACCCCACGGCGGGAGAGGAGATGGAACATGGAGAGGTTACCGAGGACACACTCATGCAGTTCTGTGAACATGGCATGATCACCATACGGGGGTTCCAGAGAATTCCCAGCCCTCCTGGGTATGTTAGGATTCCACAGGGAAGTAGCAGTTTGTTTTTGAAATAGGAAAATGATATGAAAGAACAGGTAAAGAGGTCATATGAGCTTAGATAATGCACTCGCTGTGATGGGCTTCGACAAAGTACGCGCAGGGCAGCGAAAGATGGTAGAGGCAGTAATCGCCGGTGGTGATCTGCTGGGCGTAATGCCCACAGGCAGCGGCAAGAGTGGGGTATACATTTTACCCTGCCTTGCTAATCGCTGGAGGGGGCTGATCTTCAGCCCCCTGATCTCCTTGCAGGGGGATCAAGTACAAAAGTTGACAGACCGGGGTGTTTCGGCCGCGGCAATTAACTCCACAAACTCTTCGGAGTGTAACCAGCAGACACTGGACGCATGGTGCGCAGGGAATCTGCAGTTCTTATTTGTGGCGCCAGAGCAGTTGGCGCGTGACCAGTTCCGTGCGACGCTTCTGGAGTATCGGCCGGATCTTGTAGTGGTGGATGAAGTGCATACCGCCGCCGCGTGGGCCGATGACTTTCGGCCGGCGTACAAACTCATCGCGCCGGTAGTCCGTCAATTGCGGCCGGCACAGTTACTGTGTCTGACAGCGACGCTGACGCCAGACAACGAGGCGTCAGTGCGGACAATCATGGGAATGGAGACCGCGCAAAAGATATCCCATTACAAACGCCGCAAGAACCTGGAGCTCAGCTCGAGGTACTGTGCGACAACAAAGGACATTGTAGACATTGCTCGGGAGTCCACAGGCCCGACCATCATCTACTGTGCGACAGTAGCACGTATCGAGAAGCATCTGTTCCCTGCTATGCAGAAGGCGTTTGCTGACTCAGGCGGGGTGATCAAGTATCATGGACAGCTCTCCGCGTCCGCACGTGAGATGAACATGAAGATGTTTATGCAGGGGATGGCCAAGTATGTCCTTGCAACAAATGCATTCGGGCTCGGCGTGGACAAAGCCGACGTACGGATGGTGCTACACGCGGACACGCCCGGATCAGTCGAAGCCTACGCACAGGAGGCTGGCCGTGCCGGCAGAGATGGTAAGCCCTCCAAGTGCGTGCTTGGGTACAATGAAGGTTCGATACGTACTCAGAAGTTTTTCGTGGACTCAAAAAATCCTCCGCGGAAAGACTACGAAGCCACCTGGGCGGCGCTGCTTAAACTTACTCAGCAGGGTAAGACGGCTATCACCATGACACTGGATGAGATCGCCAGCAACGCTGGTGTGAAGGCCCCGCAGCTGGGCGCAGTGATGAACGTGCTGCAAGGGGCGAAGCTGGTCTCACGAACGAGTGGGAGGTACGTAGAGACCGTAAAAATACTCGGCAACCGCCCAACTGACAATGAAGAACTCACAGAGGTCTACGACCGCATTGTAATTGGGATGACGTACGGGCAGACAGCCATATCTATGCCGCCCTCCGATATGGCGAAGCTCATTAAAGTAAAAACCGTGACAGGCATGCGCCAGCTGATGGTCGCTTTAGAGGTGGCAGAGGCCGTAGACTACACACCCGCTAGTCGGGCGAAAACAACCCAGCTCCGCACAACAGAGCTGAGCCTGGACTGGGATCGACTGGCGAAGAAGCGAGTACGTGAGCTCACCAGCCTCGCCCACGTGCAGACGTACCTGGACGTCACAAAGAAAAACAAGCACAGCGCTCTGGAGTATTACTTTGAAAACGGTAGTGTTCCAAAGAACGAAGCGGCGTTTGATACTTGTGACTGAAGCGGAGCGTCTTATCGATGAGCTGTCTTATGAAGACATACAACGCTACTCTCGTTATTTCTTGTCAGTGGCGCCGAAAACTCCAGACGAGTTTCTGCGCCGCTGGTTGTTCTCATTCTCGTCTATTCAGACGGGGTGGGCGCAAAACGTGGCGTTGTACAACGCCATTAAAGATCTACAATGGGGGTGGTCAGAAGACGCCTTGCTGGGGTGCATAAAAGGCTCAAAGGCCGGGTTGCACAACAGACGCTGCCGTTTCATTTGGGGGTTTTACGAGCAATTCCGTAAAAATCCTGCTAAGTTTTACGGTAGGAAGGGCGAAAGCTGGGTAGATTATCGGGATCGCCTCATGGGAATGATCCCCGGTATCGGCCTGGCTAAGACAGCCTTCGTGCTTGAAATGACGTGGCCTATCAAGGCGCAGATTTGCTGCCTGGACCGTCACATTATAAGGATGTTTGGAGAGAACGCAGAAAAGATTACGAATAAGAAGTACAAAGAACTTGAGCAAGAATGGGTAAGGTTGTGTAAACGAAAGGGCGCTCCTCCTGCGATCGCCCGGGCAATATGCTGGGATAAGATACAGGATGAGTCAGACAGCAGCTACTGGTGCTGCGTGTTTCACGAAGAACGAACGATACTATCGAGGGCGCTGGCGGTATGAAAGAATGGTGGCAAGGTTTACCATCGATAATGGACGTAGAGGTATCGCAAGGGTCGGGGTCGCAGAAACCCCTCCCTGGGCAGATACTTCCATGTATGCTGTGTAAGAAGCCATTTCTTATGCGCAAGTACCTTGGACCTCCGGACCAGATATGTTCGGAGTGCTTCAAAACTTATGCTGATGCTGCGAAGATCGTGTGCGTTAAGTGTAAGGCTGTCATCGCCAGGGTTAAGCCCGAGGTGTTGGACAGTGGTTTCTACATAAGGCCGAAGGCCGTGCTGCACACCGACAAATGTGGGATGTGCTATGTGGGGACTGAGGAGCGGTGGACGTCCACTGTTATCGAGGTAGCCGAATGGGAGACACGAATTGGTCGCCGCAAGACGACTATCTTCCTGGCCAAGCTCGGCCCCGAGAATGTTCCAACAATAACGAAAAACGAAAAGAAGGAGTAACCCATGGTTAACTTTATCATAGGTCTCACTGCCGGCTTCATTACCGGCGTAGGTTATGCTGAGCGTCACGAGCGCCCTTGGCATGAGCTGAAAACCTCATTAGCGTGCAGCGCCATCGGCGCGTACCGTCTGGTGAAAGGTGGCCCTCACGCCCCGACACCAGAAGATGCCACGTCTGAGCCACCAGTTGGCGCAGAGCAGTCCGCAGCCTGATGCTGCAATGCTGCGAGTGGGCAAAGACTGAGCTTCGGGGGGAGTTTGGGGTGGTTATCGCCTCAGACTCCTCCCAGGAGTGGCTGCTGCCTTGGTGGTTTCGCAAGTTCCGGAAACACAACCCAGACGTTTTTGTCACGCTATTTGATCTTGGCATGACTACTGACGGGCGCAATGTGGCAGAGAGCCTTTGCCACGACGTCCGGAAGCTGGAGATCCCCTTCAAGGTTCTTGGCTGGATGTGTAAACCGTTTGCCGTCGTGCAGGCGCCGTACTCTATCATCTTGTGGATCGACTTAGACTGCGAGGTGCTTCACTCCGTGAGAGAGTTCGGTCTGCTGAACTCTCTCATCAATCACCTGTATCTACACCCAGACGAGGGGACGCCTCCTGAGTGGCAAGCCAAGCTGCTCCCCGGCGAGGTGATGTATAACAGCGGGGTGCTTCTGGTTAACAACGGGCACCCGGCTATGCCTGAGTGGGCACGGGCCTGCCTGGAGGGGCTGAACTACGTACGCAGTGATCAGGAGGCGCTCTCCCGCGTGCTGCACCTGCGGCAGACTGTTGTGGGCGAGCTTGGGGCTGAGTGGAATAACCTGCGACTCGACCCTCCTGTGCGCAACCCAAAGATACGGCACTGGACCGGCCCTCACGGCAAGGCCATCATCCGTGACCAGATAGCGAGTCAGCAGTGGCGCAAAAACTTCATCCAAACCGAGCCGAGGTTCACTGATGACGTTCTTTGAAAGCTATCGGCAGATGACGCTGGAGGACCTTCACGATGAAGGAGCGCCACCGAGCGGTATATGGACAGAGAGCCATGGGCTGTCTTCCGCGGTACCTGAGTGGTTTGGCGCGCGCAAGGTCAGGCCCAGAGAGGATCTGTTCCCCTACGCACTTAGGGATAAGAGCCCCACCCGGGAAAACGGCTATGCGCTATGGGATTGGATTGTCTGCGGCGGTCGGCCGAAATCACGGCGCGCGTCTCATGACAGGTTCCAGCCTGAGCTTACAGTAGACGATTTTTCGGTAGCGCGCAGCACCAACGTGTACTGGGCCAAAAGCGTGTGGCCGCAATACGCCGCGCGAGCGATGGATGGCGGCAGCATGATACTCGATCTTTCTCTGCTTCCCCTGGAGGAGGCCGACCAGCTACTGAAGATGGCGCACCACATGGCGCATGTACGCGGTGACGCCAAAGCGCGCAAGAGCGGCTGCTGGCCGAACTTCATGGCCACAAGCCGAAGCTTTGCTCAGGCGGCCGCGGAGTTGGCCGTCGCGCGCCAGCTGGACCTACCCATCGATCCGACACAGCACAACTCCCTGCCCTGGGGTGTGGTTGCAGTACCCTCGCCGCGGGCGGGGTTCACGGAACGTCCGGCGATAATGCAGGTGCCTTTCGCGCGCCGGAGCAATCCATCTGATAACCTTATATACATCTGCGTGGGTGTCGAAGCCGGCGGAGACCCACTGCAGGTGACAGACATTACGGACAAAACCTCCCCCACGGACTGGTGGAGCTATCAACCACTCCGGCTACATATCTGCGGGTGGGAGACAGCCGCCTGGGTGTTCTCGCAAGAGACCGCACGACCGCTGAAGTTCGGCTGGGAGTCCACGACGCGGCAAGCGATCACGTCATTGAACGCTGACCTGATGCCGGTGACGGCCCTGCACCACGTGCTTGCTGAGCATCGCGCCGCACCCAAAGGGTATAAGCATATTTCGGAGTGGCTCGAAGAGGATTGGGAGCGGCCGGGCACCCCGTCACTCCCCTGCCCGGCGTGCCTGCTCCGCCCATTATACCCTGCGCAGTCTTTCAGGCTGCCATGGTGGCGTAGCATGTTTGACCCGGACTTAGCGGAAAAGGAGCAGAGAGATGTTCGCAAAGCGTTTAATAAGACGCTACGTTCCGTCCTAAATTCAGTGCGCATCGAGAAGGGGCAGCAAGGGGCGCTGACACCCAAGGAGTACGCCCGTAAGTATAAACTGAATCGCGACTTGTGGGAGGCTAAGCTGAAAACTATAAGAGCAAAAGACCGAAAACGAAGGAGGGGCTGATGAGTATCAACATAATGACCGTAGACCCGTCTCTGTGCAACACAGCACTGGTTGTGTTCCAGGTGACAACCGCGTACCCGAAATGGACGATCGTGTCTACCCAGGTTCTTCGCACGGAGGCGGAGGCGAAAAAGAGGGGTATTTACAAAGCCGACGACGAGACCCGCAGAATCGAGTTTCTCGTTCGCGGCCTGCGGACGCTGTACGAGGCTTACACGCCGAAGTTGATCGTTACAGAGATAACAAAAGGTGAGCCGAAAAGTAAGCACGCCGCGGCCACTCTGGCTATTGCAAAAACCATCATAGTGGCGTCCGCGGCGTTGTGGGATGTCCCTGTAGTGTATGTGGATCAGGCCGATGTGAAGAAGGCCATGTGCGGCAAGAAGACCGCGACGAAGACAGAGATGAAAAATCGCGCCGCGGAGCTTTATCCTGACCTCCGAGAGGAGTATGAAAGTACGCAGTCGAAGGACGGCTGGCTGGGTACGTTTGAACATGTCGCTGATGCCATCGGCGTTTTTGAGTCAGTCAAGCACTCGTCCCAGGTACAGCTGCTGCGGGGTTTGGTGTAATGAAACCATCTTGGAGTAGCGTCGGGAGTGAAGAGGTTGTTGTGCAAGGCGCCGCAGCGAATATCTCAGCGCTCACACAGATTACGATGACCTCGTGCCTCCAGTCCATGCTACTGTTCGGCGTTGGGGGGATCGAGGTCGGGTACACTGGGATTGTTGGCAGCCTGAGCCCCGTGACCTATGATATGCGGATCGGTGCCATAAAACGCCCAGAGTGCCTGGAGGTGCGCAAGAAGCCAGTGTGCCTCCACTGGGCTCATCTGCTGTGCATCGCCGGCCTATCCAGGCTGGAGATGAATCCGACCGCCAAAGATGTCGCCAAAACGGTTGACGCTTGGAATAACATTTACAACAACGAGAAGGAGAAAAATGGCTAACATTGATGACGAAGACCAAAGGCCGCTCACCCCGGACGACGAGGGGTTTTATGAGTTTTATGCGACCAACGCTATGACGACGTGGGTGCAGAATCCACTGATTGATATTCCCTACCAGGTGTTCGGGCAAATGGTGCTGGACTTGGTGTTTCGAGCACACCCAGATTTGAACGGGTATGAGACTGCATCAGCTTTCGGCCCCGATCGCCGAGTCGGAGAGCTCCGACGTGTCTACGCTGGGTGCTGGGGGGAGGCATCGCTACTATCTGCGGAGGGGTTTTGGTGCGAAGAGGTCATGTCCAAGCTCGCCGCCACCCTCGACGAGCTTATGGCTGACGAGTCTAACATGATGGTAGCAGGAAGTTTGCGCTGTGACGTAGCTCCCGGCGGCGTAACCGTTGAGAGCCTCCCCAGTGTGAACGTCTACTTCCTATATGCTGTGAGGCCTTCTCTATGAGCGAAGAAACTGAACCAGCAGATAAGCAGGAGGAGGCTGTGGACCCGTCCAAGCACTATTACCTGCTGTACAAAGACCCGGAGTCAGAAGAGGGTACGCGCAGCCGGTTCCCGCTTAAGAACCTACCTTTCATTAAGCGTGAGCTTATGCGCGTCTGCAAGGAGAACACGGCGTTTGCGGGGCAGTCTGCGAAGCTGGTTACGTATATCCCGTTCACTTTGGAGGGGTCGACCAGCTTTAACGAGAGCGTGGTGGTTGAGGGTCCAGTATCCTATATCATTGAGTTCTTAGAGAAGCACACGATGCCGGCAGACCAGGCAATGCAGGCATTCGCGCGATTCGTCGCGTCCATGGCGGAGCAGTCGGATCTGAAGATCGCCAGCGTCATCTGTGTGCTGGACGACCCGGAGGTCGGGCTCACGCCTAAGTCCTTCACGATACCCTTCAACGGCGCCGGCAAAGAGGCGCTGATGTGCTTCAATAACGCGGCGCATGTACATCTGGAGAAGTTCGAGGCGGACTGTCGGGAGAAAGGTCATGATCTCCGCCGGCAGCCGGGAGACGATATCATCCGCCCCGGTGACGGGCTATACCGAGGGCCTACATGATATGCAGTATCTGGTGGCAATCCCCGGAGACGGGGCGTATGAGGAGGAAGCGCTCGAAGCTGGCGAACCCGTGGTTCCAGCATTCTGCATGGGCGCGTGTAACCACTTCATTGGCGTTAAAGCTGATGGGCGGGTAAGCACAGCACGAGTTATGGAGTTCACTGAAGACCCAGATGAGCTCCTTAAATTGTTTTGCGCGCAGTACCCTGGCCTACCTAAAAAAATGCTGGAAGACGTCCTGTTCAACGTAGTCAAAGTTGCGTCCGCATTGGATAAGCTCGACCGCTTCAGAGTGTTCGTTCAACCTCACAGCGCTACACTGCAGTCAACCATTGATGAAGAACTCGTCCCGATCTGGGAGGATATGGATACTACCAAGTACTTATAATGTCGACGTTTAAGCGAAAGTTGATGTCCCGATCGAAGCCCCACCTGGTGCATGTGATGCCGAAGGTGGAGCTGAGCGGGCCGCTAATGTTCGTGCGGGATCTTGCCGTCCGCGCGCGGGAGTTCGACCATACGATCATCGGGTTCAACGCGGCCAAAGATGCCGACGAGGAGCTTGATAAGTTCTTAAGCGCTTATGGCGTTGACGTTTACTATCTGAACAGTGTGAAGCTGAACAACGGGCACATCCGGAGAGTCGGAGGAACCCACGTGGTGTTCTACGATCTCTCCATGCGGCATCTGGACGGCAAGCGCCACCCCGGGGTGAACTACCCGTCGATGTATTATGCGTACAGCACGCGGGACCCGGAGGTGCGCACTGCTGTTACGGTTTACAGCCGTGAGGATGTTCACGAACTGGAGCCTGACTTTGTGATCGCGCCTGGCGTGGCCAAAGGAGAATGCCAGAAGTATCACCAAAGCCGACGTGCGCTGCTCAAGGAGCGTCTGGGCGTGACCTTGCTGGCTGGCCGTAAAGACAAGTTCCATACGAAGCTTGCGGTACGCCTGATGTCGGCGCTGGACTCGAAGCACTGGGTGCTGATGCTCACAGAGTTCCCTGGCCAGGACCCATTCGGGCTTCTGGCTGCAAAAGAGGCAGCCATTGAGAAGAAGTTGCTGGCCCCATGTAAATTTCGGCCAGGCGTGGCGACCTTCTATTTGAGCTACGCCACTGTTCACCTGTCAACCGGATGCCAACGCATCGACGCGGAGGCTGGCATGTTTAAGGTACCCATTGTAGACGGGCTACAACCCATAGACGGGGTTCTGGAGGATATCGATAAGATCGTAACCGACCCGGACTTCCGCACCAAAGCAAGGAAAAGAAGTCAGCTCGCGGCCGATAGCTGTGACCTGAGGATGACCATTACCCACTATAAAAACATTATAAGGGCATGTGTATGACAGTAAAATTTCGCTTGATGCTGGAGATCGATGATCAGCCCAGCACAACAACAGCGGATGAAGTGCTCACCCCTCGGGTGCCGAGGATCGTAGCCATTGAGCCTGATGACAAACCAAACATCATCTCTAAATGGCTTAAGCGGGTGGTTCCCGCGCGCAGGAAAAAGCGTAAACAGCTTGTACCTGTACCGTGCGACACTATGGCGCGCACGGCGTTAATTATGGAGATACCGAGAAAGGTGTCACAAGAACTGGCTCATGCCTTGTATGGTATGGACCCCAATGCATGCGAAGACCTGGAGTATGTAGTCAGGCCGCCGCGTGTTGTTAAGAAACAAGAGGGTGTGCGGACTGTATGATCCGGGCCTCTTCTGATCGTAAAACACAAGCATATCCCGCGCAGCGCAACACGTTCGGCACTCTTCCAGGATTACCTGGGGAGGGGGGCACATGCCCCGGAGCGACGACAGGCGCTGGTGGATGCAGCCATGTGTGGAAAGGAAGAAAGACAAAAGTATGTTACGTAGACAAATTGATAAGAGCCTACAAAGGCGTGAAGGGTGTATTACAGCATAACACTGAAGAACTTACGAAAGCAACACACGACGAAAAAGTAGCTCTGTTTATTACAGAGTTCCTGCGATTTTATGACGAGGAGAAAAGGCGAGAGAAAAGCGACGCGTTCTGGTATCGACTACATTGGAGCGGTGACGTTCCCGACGAGGAGTACGCCTGGGCCTTGAAAGAGGCCATGGAGGCGTGCCCTTTTATAAAGTTCTGGGGGTACACCCGATCGTTGTTCAGCGTGCCTATACTTGCGGGCACAAAGAACCTCCGCTGGTACATATCAGCGGATGCGACCAACGTGGAGGAGTCCTGGGAACTGTATCAGAAATACTTGATGGATCCGGAAGTGAACAACATCCACTTCTGCTATCTGGGCAAAGAAAGGCCAAAAGAGCTTAAGCTCGCAACGTGCCCTGTAGACGCAGGCAGGCTGGACTTGGAGGGCGGATGCCACAAGTGCCAGCTGTGTTTTAAGGGCGCACGTATCTTCTTTCCGGAGAAGTAATGAAGAAACGACGAACAGACGTGTCCGAACGGGACACGTACATCATACTAAAGCTGCTGGCCGCGGGGCGCGAAAGTGTCACGCGGATCGGCAGCCAGTGGTTGGCGGATAGCGGCAGCAAAGCCGCGAACCTCCGCCACCGCGCCTCAGGGTGGGCTGGCTACCGCTGCCGGAGCCTGGCCAACACGGGGTTGGTCCGGCGGGTGGAGGTAACGGCCCGGCGGGGGCAATCAGAGTGGGTTTATTATGAACTGACAGGAGAGGGCCGGCAGCTGCTCAGGGTCTTGGACGATGGGAAAGAACTTTGCAAAGTGCGGGGAAAGTACCAACTTACGAATAAGGTGGAACACGATGATCTTGATTAACGGAGCTGGCAGGACACTGGAGAAACTGGTGCATCTTGACGGTATATTTGACGGCGGTACGATCATCCTCATGGGCGGCGCGCCAACGATCAAACACCAGCCGCTGGACCTGCTGGCGCAGCGTGGCGTGGTGACGGCGGCGATCAACAACGCTGGTATCCACTTCCGCCCGACTCTGTGGTTTATAGGGGATAACCCTGAGGGCTTTGAGCCTCAGCTGCTTATGGACGCAGGTATTATGAAGTTCATACCGCACTGCTTCGCCGGCAACACCGCGCAGGGTAGGAAGTTGACTGACATACCGAACGCCTACTTCTACGTCCAGACAAAGGACGCGGAGCTGGGCGAGTTCCTGAGCAAGCCGCGTGAGGTGCCGTGGTTCTTTAACACGTTGTTCGCCTCGCTCCACATCCTCTACCGCCTCGGGTTTAAGCGTATTATACTGGGAGGGTCTGACTTCGAGCCAAGCCCGGACCAGATGTACGCACACGATACCAAGCTTAGCCCCGAGGAGCGTGACATGAATGTACGCCTGTACCAGCGTCTGGTTGGGGAGCTGATTGCGTGCAAGGGCGTTTTTGAGCAGGCCGGCGTGGAGCTGTTTGACTGCTCAGTGAAGTCTAAACTGGGCAGCACCTATCCGGTGATCTCCATGGAGGAGGCTGTCGATATGTGCCTGGATGGGTTCCCGCGAGAGATGGTTGATACAACTACGCTGAAGCATGGCACCCGTTTCGCCTCAGCAGACTGGCGCAAAAAGATGAAACTAGCACCCCTTGATGAGTATGAAGAGCTTGAGGATAACCAGGAGAAAGCCTGGGATTCTGTGCTCTAAATAACAGGGTATTTAATGTTATAAGTATATAGTAGTAGATACTATATGTATCATTACTATTCACTTGTTAACTACCCAAACTCAACATAGGAGAAGAGACCATGGGCAACGAAACAAACACACAAGAAGAAACAGCATCGACCTCTGAAAAGAAATCCCCACTGGTGAAGCGTGCAGCCGCGCGTTCCGTACAGGGGGCTATTCTGCTCGGGGGCTTCGGTGTGGTGACACCTCTGGAGATCACCAAAGACGTTCTGCGCCTCGGCGCTTACGGACTTGGCGGTCTTTCTCTGATCCTTAAGAAGGGGTCCGACGGTCTCCACCTGGGGGCTGATATCGTTAAGAATACGCAAACCCGCGTCGACCATAAGGTTGGAGCACTCTTCGGCCAAGTCGGGGAGTGGGGTGGTGTGGGACTGACGAGAGAGGAACGTCACGAGCAGGAGCAGGCCTTCTTGGTTGAGCTCAATGCATCGAAGAAGCTCCTGAAAGAGCTGGATGCTGTGCACGCAATGGATCGTGGAGACGCCCCGATGGACTTCCCACGCATTAACGCGTTCTACGCGGACATCGCGGAGCTGCGCAAGCAAGCAGCTGGCGTGGCTCCCTCGGAGCCCGCTGCGCCAAGCGTTGCGGACGTTGCTAAAACACAAGCGGCTGACGTGGCGAAGACGGCTGATACGCAGGAGATGACAGGCACCAAGGCCTGCCCGCACTGCGGCAAGGCGGTTACAGCTCCCGAGTACAGCGCGCATGTTGAAATGCACGCGACCCGGCTCGCTCTCGTCTACTCAGGCGAGGGTGTCACAGCCAATATAGACGCCGTCTATAAGAAGCTGAAAGATCAGGGTACGGCGGGTACGCGCGAAGCGCTGCGCAAGGTTGCAAAACCGATCGTGGCGTTGATGAAGAAAGCGAAAGATGCTACCATAGATCCGGGTGTGGCGATGCCCAACAACCCAGGTTCGGTAATCAATCCTAACCCCGCCACATAGGCGGAGTTGGGGTGGCGGGGTCAGACATTTGTCTGATCCCGCTACGAACTTTTAGATATCGGAGGTAGAATGGCATTCCAATCTAAGGTATACTTAGTTACGCTGCCGGCAATTATGGCGCCGATGCGGCCGTTCACTTCACTGCTGAAGGCCGCGTTGTTCATCGCTAAACATGAGCGCTACCTGCCGGGGTGGAAATTATATGTGGGGCAGCCGGACGACGCGGCGGGCCTGCAGGAGATGACAGCGCAGGCTGAGCCCATGATAGCCCACCTGCAGCACCACATTCCGACGTGCGGGGAGGAGTTCATCTCCTCTGAGTACCGCGTAACGGATGATCCGGACCATAAGAGGTTCAAACACCTGAGGTTAGAACGATGCAGGAAGGTAACAACACGCACCTGATCAAATCCAAAAACGCGCAGCGTAAGCACTCCGATGGGGGCGCATACCGTGAGAACATCTCGCGTATTTTTGGTGAGAAGAAGGTAGTAGGCACAGCCAAGCTGAAGCCCAAAAACAACCAGACCAGCGTGGTTACATGCCGGTCGGCGAATAAGCACGGGGAAGACAATGACAGCTACAGGAGCGGACATGAGCGAATCTTTGGTAATAAGACCGCAGAGCCCGAATCTCCCGCTGGATAATCCTGCCTTCGTGGAGCTTATGACAGACGCCATTGTACTCGACCCTGAGTACCTGGACGCCGCGATCATAGGCCACGACACAAACGAAGATGGGGAGATCATCTTTGTATATAGCTATGAGAAGCTCACCGAAGCTTTCCGCAACGCCGAAGAAGGGTGGAATGACCTTGACGCGATGGAGTGGGTAGACTTCAACACTGTAAGAGCCCTCCCCTACATGGGGGATCGGGCGCCGATAATTAAATACGAACTCGAAGATGAGGAAAACAAAGATGAACGAGAAGAATTGGAGGTTCCACGGAACCATCGGGGAGGTACTCCCTAAGCTGAAAAGTGGCTACCGCGGGGTAGCAGTGCTCATTGACCCAGCCAAGAGCAGAGCGGCAGTTACCGGCAGTGGCTGTATTAGAACAACCCTTCCTGGCCTGTTGCAGAATATGAAGGGGCTTAAACGGCGGTTGGATCTGAAGCAGATACAGGAACGCTACCCAGAGCTACTCCTGATGGTCACGCACAAAATCGGAAAGAAGGCTACGTTCCCACGCCGGCACGAAGTCTCCAGCTGGCTGGGTCTGGCGAAAAAGGCCCCGATCGGGAAGATAGCGCTGGGGGAGGACAACTTCCCATCTGCCCCTGAACCGGCACCCCAGCCCGAGCTGGGCCTACCCCCCTCAGAGCCTGAGGTTGTTGATCCGCCAAACGCGCAAAGGGCCGCGGACCCAGGAGCTCTCTCCCTCGTCTGCCCCGAAGATATCGCGCAGGGGCGTGTGATCCGCGCTTTCTCTGAAACAGGCTCAACGGGGGACACGTTCTTCGTCGCGCACGATGTCGCTGATATCCTGGGCTACCGTGACAGCCAGAACTTGGTTCGACTCCTCAAGAATGAGGATACAAGAGATGGTCTACGCCCTCACTTAGTGAGGGTGAAGGATCGAGTGATCGAATCCCCTTGCCTGAGCTTCCCCTGTTTAGTTCTAGCCATGTTTCGATCGGACAAGCCTCTGGCCGTCAAATTCCGGGGCTGGGTGGCGCACGATGTCATGGATCAGATCCGCCGGACGGGTTCTTTTTCGGCCGGTGGTGGGCATGCAGAGGTAGTTGGGTCTGATGAGCGGTGGAGGCTTTTTGAGGCTTCGGGAGCCCGCCAGGATCGCATGCTTGAGGCGCAGATGGCTCAGATGTCGATGTTGCAGTCACTCGTCAGCACCATGGCCGACATGCAGAAGGGCTTCGGCCACAAAGCGTCGCAGCCAGAGTCGGCGGGTTACTCCCGGGCACAAACTGCGGTCATCGGGCTGCTTGAGCCCCCTCGCGTCCCGATGAAGGAGTTCCCTTCGGACGCGTATCTCGTTGCAACCAAGGTGTCTGGGCAGCTGATCACGGACATCGCTCACCCCAATGCGCCACTAGGCACACGCACCACGCTGCTGGACTTGTTCCCGTTACGGAATGAAGCTGCGGAGATTCTCTTCATCCTTCTAGAGCGGTGGGGTGTGGTTGTTCGACATGAGCAGGGCAGCGATGAGCCGCATCTGACGGTTGACGCTACATGGCAGGAGTACGAGATCTTGGTGCCGGCATTCCGGAATACCTATATGAAAGACGGCAGCAAAGTGCTGCATAGCGACGGTTCTGACGCGTTCCGCTCTATGTTGGTATTCCATCCAGAAGAGGCGGTTAAGCGTCTTCAGCGTCACTTCACAAAGCTGCGGGACTCCAAGCAGCTTGAGCAGGAACTTGCTGCGGCTGTCTCACTCCGAAGCGCCCGCCGCCAGAAAAAGAAGGCGTAGGCCGCACAAACACACAACCAACCCCCATTCATGTTCAGGAAAATATTCTTGTTCACGAATGGGGGTTTTTTATTGGGGGTAAATCATGAGTGCAGATCTTTGGGTTCTGCTTCTCGCTGCCATGATTCAGGTGGAATCTGGGGGCATATCACAGATCAATCACCAGGAGCAGGCCTACGGCGTATTGCAGATACGCCAGGGAGCTCTTGATGATGTCAATCAGTCCTGCGGTACTCGTATCACTCTGCAGGACTGTCTCCGTAACGAAACCATAAGTCGTTGGGTCTGCGTACAATACGCACGACGTTACGGCGCACAAACAATGGAAGGGATTGCAAGGACGCATAACGGAGGGCCGGCAGGCCCTTCGAAGGTTTCTACCCGGGCCTATTGGAACAGGGTAAAGCGGGAGCTGCGGAAGTAGCTCATAGTGCCCGCTTCAAAACCGCGGAAGCGCGGGATACGAATGGGGTTTACAATGAAGACGAGAAGAACTGACAAGGGACAAAAGGGGCATGACAAAGGTAGGGACAAAACCACAACAGCGGGCACTCGGGCTGAGTGTCGGCGCACTTATTGAGGCAAAAATGCAGCACCAGGAAAATACCGATCACGATCATGTGTTGGTGGGATGGCAGGCGCCTGTGCAAGCAGGGACTGTTACCTTCGACATCACGACGTTGACCGGGCTATCACCATTCACGCTCGTGTATGGACCCGCCAGTACGTTTGCAGGGCGTGAGATGACACCGGAGCAGATAATCTCGTGCAGCAAAACTTACCGTATGCGGCTGAAGCCGTTCACGGTGAACTATGCGAAGGAGAAGATCACAACAACCGGGGACATCAAACTCTCCACATTAGTGGATACAAACTGCACACGATGCCAGCATAAGACCTCGATGCCTACTGGGAAGGCGCGGGCGCTGCAACGAGCCGGTAAGTTGACGTGCTCAATTTGTAAGGACAATGTAAAGCTAAGTATTATGGGGGTGAGACCCCAGAAACTTTCCACGTCTTCGTCACTCGTGACGAGGATGCAGAAATGTATGGCGATGCCCTTTGCACCGAACCCTGATGTAATGCCGAACGTCTACGCGCTTATGTTGCCAGGTTCCGCGCCCGGTGCATACACGCCAGAGTCGGTAAGACAGACGGAAATGGTCAGGCGGTACCACCGTACAGCTTCCCGGTGCCCAGAATGTCAGTATGTCTCCCTTGTGCCAAAGGGAGCCAATTTTGACGCTGGGTTCCTTATGGCTTGTCAGAACTGTCGCCACGCCTACGAGGTGCAAGGCGACAGTCACTTGTCATATGATATCCGTCCTCTAAGCGTTCTTAGAGAGCACTTTGGGAAAGTGCGCGAGACGGTTTCAAAGTCCAAACACAAAAAGGGGAAATCGAAAGTGACGCAAGAAGTTGAGTGGGGGCGCATCCCTGGGCTGCAATGCCTGGTGTGCCTGGCTGAAACCATCAACGTGGGCTGGGCTCCAAAAGCTCTTCTCCACAACTCAAATCACTTAAAGCAGCTCAACCAGCATGGTTGGGTAAGAGCATTCCCAGCGCTCGGGATGGCAAATAAACGAGCACAGCCACAAGTAACAATCGTCTAGGTGATCCTGGGCTTATGCTTACAATGTGGGGGGCCTAACCGGCCCCCCACCACTTAGCTTTTACGCGCTTTGCGCCGAGCCCAGGCGGCCTTCTGCCCCTCGGAGATTCTCCGGCGGGCCTCCTCAGACTGTACTGTGCCTTCGCGGTTCTTCTTACCTTTCATAGATCGTGCAATGCGCATATTCCAGGTGATCCTGTGCTGTTCCTCGTCGTCGCGCACCTCTATGGAGAGTTCCTCATCGGGGTCGGCGAAGTTCATGATATAGTTCACCTGGCTCAGGGTTAAAACCCAGCCCTGCTTCTTCAGCTCTCTCCACTTCTTTCTGACACCCTTCTCAGACATGCGCGGGTAGCGGGATTCAGGTGGTAGTTTTGGTGCTTTTGGTACGTCTCGTGGCATAGGTGCCTCCTTTGTTGCTGAAGAGACGATATCACACCTGACAAAAAAGTCCAGACCGTACTTAAACTATTCTAGGCAGTAAATCGAGACTATCGTTACAACTTCAGAGAGGATACTTAAACTAAGCCGCGCCTTCAGATACCTGCTGTTTATACTTTAACTACATACTTAAACTATTCTAGGCAGTAAATCGAGACTATTGACACGGAAAAATCCCGTTTTTGTAAATTTCACAAAATAAGAGATATCCCCCCTAAAGGGGGTCTATCCTCTTATTAAACAAAAACGTCGTCCGCCTTAGCCTAACGGCACGGCTTCCTAGTTTTGTTCGCTCCATCGCGATAAAACCCCATCTGGGGCTTGCAAAGGGGGTTCCGCCTTGTAAGATATACCACGCACAAACACAAAGGAGGCTCCGTGGAGAAGCTGATGACTCACCCTGTTGAATGCCGCAAATGCGGCCACATTGAGGATGCGCAGCATTGCACCTCGAACACCTGCGGCAACAAAGATTGCCGCGCTCACCTGACAACCCCATGCCCTAGCGGCTGCGGCCACGACATCATGGTGTCTTTGGCCTACCCGCACTATTCCAGGAGCAGTAGCTCCTGCCCCTACTGCTACAACAACGGCGTCGATGCCGGGCCGTCGATGTTGAAGATTCCGCTGACGACCTAAATAGCGGGCAGGTAGCTTAAATCGGCAAAGCGGGGGCCCTGGTCCTCTAGGATGAGTGGCTACTGCAGCTAGGTTATTTTCTAATTTTTTCCTAATAGCAGGTGACGCGATTCCGACATGCGGGTTCGAATCCCGTCCTGTCCACCAATGACCTAAAATATTTAGAAAAAAGCACGTCTTTTTCTAAACGCCTTTGAGCGAGGCGGGCCGATGCACTGACCAACTGCGGTGCAAAAGCCTGTCTCGCTCTTTTCATTTATACTTACAATTAAGGAGGCAATATGCCTGACTTCCACGAGACTCGTATGGGTCGGAGATTTATTGAGGGCACCATGCCTAAAATCGCCAACGCACTGGAGCGCATCGCTGACGCACTGGAGCGGCGCAATGACCTGGAACGTCACGAGGAGGGCGCGCCGACTAGCGGTACCACTGCAAGGCCTGATCCAGACTATAACCCCGGAGGCTCAGGGCCTCCTTCATAATCAGTCGAGAGGCCAGGATCACTACCTGACCTCTCATAGCGCGGGTACAGAACCAAGCCCGCCTCTCGGTCGAAGGATCTCAGAGGGTTATCACGATAGCCCCGGACCGGTGGGACCTCAGCTTTGGCACAAATTGCTGCAGGTCATGACAAGAAGTTCATCAGCCACGCTTGTCACCACTCTCCTACAGGGCGCGAGCGGCGCCCGATCACTGATCCGTCCGCTCACTTTTTTCTTCGCGTGGCGCAATTGGAAGACGCCTCACCCGCAAGGTGAGCTGGGCCGAGGTGTGCCCAGGAACGAGAGTTCAAAGGGGGTTCGATTCCCCTACATGATTGCGGGTTCGAGCCCCGCCGCGAAGACCAGAACCCACCCCCCGGAAAATGGCAGGAAACACCTGTCAAAACCCCCGGAAAACCCCCTCCGCGCCGAGGCAAAAACCCGTCCAGATTTGCAGTTACACCCCCCACTACGATTTTTTCTAGGCAGGGAAAGGGTCTGCAGGCTATATTAACGAGAGCAAATATGAAGAAGAAAGAAATAATTGATTGGGTTGAGCGGCGGTTCTTGCCTCAACTTCGACTTAAGCCGGACGACACTGCGGCCGTCTATTGTCTGGACAGGGAAGGTCGGTATACAATCATCCCACCCACTCCCATGCCGCACCTGGACCGAGTGTGCGCATACCACATCCGGCGAGCACTGAAAGGGCAGCCCGATGAGACCGCGTGCGACGCCTATGCTGAAGACCCGCTTATCTCTGATGGCGGAGACCCGCTGTGGTGCGGCCCAGCAGCAGCCAGTATCTTCAGGCTGTGGTTCCCCGAGCTTCCTCGTGTTGTAGCGACTCATTTAGAGGAGGTGCTTGACGATTACATCGTAGTCGTGCACAGTGCCTACGTTTACGGGGTTTTCCGAAGAGGGCACAGGCTTACGGAAGTGGCACGTAAACATTACGATAGCAGGAAGAGCTAAGACTATGCAAAAAGGTGACTTACTACGATGCACAGAGTGCGGCTACAGGTTTGAGGACGATGATGTCCCAGTCTGCCCGAAGTGTGGAAGTGAGTCATATGTGGGGCCTGATACAGGCCTTAACGAAGACGAAGAGCTTGAGTATTACAAAACTTTCTATATTGACGAACTCGAAGAAGATGAGGAGGATGACGAATGACAGATAAACCACAATCACGAGATAGTATTCTTGAGGCAATCTCCGGCGATACCGGACTGGCTATCGACGAGATTCGGGCAGCGCTGACAAAGACTGTCAGTACTCCAGGAGATTACGCTGCTAAAGTGCACCAGGCCGCCGAGCCGTTGGAGCCCTTTTTTAACACCATTTTCACATATTATGTGGACAGCGAGGATGTGCATACTTACTACTGGAATGGTTCTTTGGTGGATGCCCCAGGCGTGCTGCAGATGTTGCAGATGATCTGGTCCCAGGCTGAAACACTCAGCATCTCCCCTACGGAGCAAGCGCCACTTCAAATTAAGGAGATCGCACTGGCTCAGCCCGAGGACAACCGGGAGCACTTAGGCCAGCTCTTTGACGATTTGGTATCCCACACATCGCCGGCCGAGGCCGCTGCCTGTTTGGTATTTGTAGCACAGGTGAACGACGAGAAGAAGACCGTTGACCGGATCGTTCACATGGCTCTCGGCCCTAAGAATGTTGTCGTCGGACTCTCCGCAAGTCTCTGCCACGCAATGGAGCACGTTCTGTATCAGGTAGTCCAGGCCATTAAGCAGGACAAGCCGGTGCAGGACCATCTCTACATGCGCCCAGCACCACCGGCGGAAGACGCACCATCCGGGCCTGATCCTATCCCGTTTAAGCCCGACAAGGCTAAGAGAAACAAGCGCAAAGCCGCGAGAAAGAAGCGTGGATGAAGCACCATTACAGTCAACTCAGGACCTTATCGAGAACAGGTTCAACCCCACGCTCCCGGCAGACGTCAAAGCTTACCTACTGATCGGGGAAGTGGACGTGGCCGGCAGAGGGTACGGGCTGGTTCACAGCAAGGGGGATCCCTCACAAACCGAGCTTATGCTGGAGGACAAGATACCTACGGCTATAAAGCACTTTGCGCTGATGCAGTCCTCGCCTAAGTACGCAACCCACCGGCGGCTAGTAATGGGCGAGCACCTCACACCCGAGCGCTCACTCTGGCTGCTCCGCTCCGCCAAGGTTTTAGAGGACGCTATGACAAGCTTCTTCCTAATCTGCGTGCAGGAGCCTAACAATCACTACATTGCAGTAATGCATGGTCGCAACATGCCGCTGACCTTTGTAAGTACGATCAATGCACTGCATATTATCGACGAGAATCGCCGAGAGAATGGACGTGCTGGGTTTATGCATCTGGTTGAGCCGCACATACCGATTGTGAAGCTGCCCCAGGAGCCTGCCCTGCCGCCTCCTGCACCCTCACCAATATGGCCGGATAAACACTGGATGAACTGAGGTGGAGATAAGTGGCCATGACGATTGACAAAGCCATAGCGCTATTGCAGAGCCTCACCTACAAGCCGCATTGGAAGCTGAAGGTGACATACAGTGAGGCCGACGATCTGGCCTACCTTCGGTTGAAGGTCAAGACGGAGTGCACACGCACAGGTGAGATGGTACAATTTGCTACCGATACGAAAATAGCCATCTCACCATACTGCAACCGACCACTGCAGTTTGACACTGGTGAGGCGGAGCTCTTACAGGCCGTCCGGCAGTGGATACACGAACTTGAACTACACGAAGCAGATGAATGGCTGCAGGTAGATGGGAAGATGGTCTTTGACCCACATCCCGTACCCTACAAGCCAGGACGAAGTTACGTAGAGGCAACGCCAGCTGGGCACAGGCTTCAGAAGGTATGAAGATGCGGATGGTTCATCCGGATGTGCGATCGCGGCCGGAAGGCTTTATGATCGTATTTCCCGACGACACAGCTCTTATCGTTTTCGAGCGCGGCTTAGATGGCGCTGTCGAATGTGGCAAAGCGCTGTGCCGTTTAGGTTACAGCCAATGGACGACAGACGACGGAACACTGTATTACGCAGGAATACTGGACGGGCATAACTATGAGCAGGAGGTCAGACACGGGTGGCTCGTTGAGGAGGCCTTGCAGAGCATGCGCCAGGAATTACACGAAGAGGACGAAGATGAAGGATGATAAAGAAGCCTTAGAGGGCTCTCGGGCCGCAGACGGCCAGGAGCCCGCAAATCAGCCTAAAGTCGCGCAGGAGCCGCCAGACGGCCACCAGCGGGCGAATTTGGCACGTAAGGTTGTCGACATGACAGCCTACATCGAAACGCTACAGATGCGTTACAAGGAGAGCTTAAACAAAGCAAACAGCCTGCTGGGAACAATTGAGCAGATAAGAGTGGAGCGGGATAAGCTCCAACGACTGCTTGATCATGATATGCAGGCGGGACCTCGTGGGTAACCGCGACGACATCCCAAGTTCCCAGACGCTGGCCACTCTGGCCATGTTGGTGCTTCTCGCCATACTACTGCTGCTAACGGCAGTTCTCGGCGTATAGCCTGACGAAACCTCGGCACTTGTTTCAAAGTACCGAGGTATGTATCACCTGAACGGAGAGAATTCATGGACGTGATGGAGCCTTGGGTATTCGTGGTTGTGTTCGTGGTAGTTGTAGAAATAGTCGTCTCGGCATTGCTGGTATACAGCATCTGCCGGGCGATTCGCCAGCAGAGTGTGGAGCTGAAGAAGACAGCAGCGCTTACTCTGAGGGTCCAGCTACACCTTGAGGAGGTAAACACAGGACAGACACAGATCTTAGAGACTCTGAAAGAAGTAACCCCAACCCTCGTGAAGATAAGCGAGATTTACCAAAAGGAGAAAGATGAGTGATGACGTAACGCCTTGGCGCCCCGAGGATGCTGCAGAGCAAATGCGGGAGAAGATCAGGGAAGAATTCACCAAGCTCATCCCCGATGAGCAACTGGACAAAATGATCCAGGATACTATCACCAACTTTATGAGGACAGACCTCGACAAGTTGGTGCGACATAACCTCCAGCAGGAGATCGCGACGCGTCTAAGGGATTACTTCGAAAAGCCAGAATGGCAGGAGCAGTGGTCTTATTCAGACGTTGATGGCGGCCAAGATATCGCCGGCGAAGCCGTGATGAAGTTAATAGAGAAGCACTCAATGTCGTTGATGCAGAGCATTCTCGCCAACGCAGTGCAGCAAGTGTTTACGAACATGCGCCACCAGCTGTAAGGTCGCTTGATTTAACAGCGATCACCAAGTAAAAAACCCAGAAGCCCGCCAAGCGCAAATATGCTGCTTGAGCGGGCTTTTGATTTAATGGCCGCAGATTTATAGGAGACGAAGATGACGAAAGTGAATTTACGAGGAAGAGAGTGTGAAGTGCAGATGAGTCGTTACTGCGAGGGTGATCGCTTAGCGATTCGCCTGATCAGTGTAGAGGATGGGATGCCTGAGGCTGTGGCAACCATTAACGTACCGGGGATAAAATTGGCTGAGGACGAGGTCCTGCTCAAGGACTATTCCGAAGGTACGGCCGTGGTCGATGCTCTGGTGGAAGCCGGCGTTGTGGAGCTTGCCAAGCCTCGCAGAGCTTGCAAGGTCTCCTCATTTGTAACTACGCAGGTGTACAAGGTGCTGGTGGAGGTGCCCCAATGCGGTTGAGCAAGGATCACTGCTTAAACCCGACAGTATCTACCTGCTGGTGGTGTGGAGGAGAAAAGAATGAGGTCATCCTCACAGGCGCCGCTGGTGAGAAGATGGCTAAGTCTATGGGCTTTAAGGACGGGAAAATGCCCATGAACACCATCATGGATATGGACCCTTGCGACAAATGCCTGGGCCACCAGGAGCTCGGGGTAATGTTTGTGTCCGTAAAGGAAGATGACCTCGAGAAGTACGCTGAAGCTCAGTCGTACAACAAGGGGCTGGATCCAAACAACCGACACCATCAGAACCTGTATAAGCGGGTCATTCCAGAGCGGACAGGCCCAATGTGCGTACTCACTGAAGAGGGTGCTCGCAAGCTCCCCATCGAGCCTCCCGAAATGCTTGAAGGGATCATCAAAAAGCGCTGCTGTATGGTTCCAGAGAGCGTATACGAAGCGTTCGGATTCCCTAACGAAGACATCAACAACCTGGAGGACGACGATGAAATATGAGTGCACCGAGGAGCTGTTTAACAAGGCTGTGGAAGCACACCAGATGATTGTTATCAGGGATGAAGGCCTTAGTCGACACCTCCGGTTTAAGAAGCCGGAAACAACCGACATGTACTTCGACCTCATTACTTGGCGTGGGCATCTTTGCTACACTGGGGACATGGGAACGTATGTGTTTACGCGTGTCGATGACATGTTCAAGTTCTTCAGAGGCGATCGCATCAATCCCGGCTACTGGGAAGAGAAGTGCATCGCCAGCCAAACCCGCATGAGAGGCAACGGGATCAAGGCGTTTGATGTCGACACGTTCAATGACACAGTGCGTGAGTACATCAAGAATTACTGGGAACTGGATGTCGTCCCCGAGGACCTGCAGGCGGAGCTGGATCGTGAGGTACTTTGCCATCACGAGAATGAGTACGAGGCTTATCAAGCCGCGCACAACTTCAGCTTCAAAGAGTACAACTTCTACGACTGCGAAGGCCTCTGCGGGTGGATTTACACCTACCACTTCATCTGGTGCTTGCGGGCGTTGGTGTGGGGTATCAACCAGTACGACAAATCGAAGGAGGACTGATGCGGGGCGTATCATCTGCGCTTGCAGACAGGGACGGGGTGATGGCGGCAGTAATTCAAAATCACCCGAAACTCAACAAAATCCATGTGGCTGAATCCTACGCACAGCTTAGGCTCCAGCCGGATTTCACCTTCCGCATTATCATTGAGAGCATGGACCGACAACTGTTGGAGGATACTAATGCCGCGTCTGGGTAGGCCGGTCAAAGATGCTGCCTCTGCCCGGTGTTTATGCAGGAATCTCGGCAGTAGTAACGATAACCCGTTCCTTACCTCCAAGATTTGGCGCGGGTCCTGGTTCGGCCTTAAGCGCGCTATCATACGCGCCACCAATCCCGACTGGGCGCTGGACAACCAACTAGTGGAGGATTTTAGGGATGCGAAGACAGGTTCAGTGTTCCCTCAGAACGGGCGCCGTTAAAAACGAAGTTATCTGGGAGGTGCGGGAGATGCTTGCCTCCAACATACAAGCGGCAATATGGCGTGGCGTGAGGGGAGGACGATACAAGGCCCAAAAGGTATGGAAGGAAATGGTGTACAATCCGTACACCGAAGCAGAATCTGAGTTGTGGCGACACGTCACAAGACCATTGATGGACGACATAAAAGAGGACTCTTATGAGTGAAAAAGACGAAGTAGTTGAGAAGTTGAAGCAGTCACAGCTGCTGCCGGAAGTACTGGTAGTGCCAGAAGAGCACCGGGCGATGGTAGATGAGCTGGAGGAGAACCTCCACGTCAGCGCACTCGCAGTCAAGCTGGCGAACAAGGATCACTACCACCGTCACAATGATTTCTGGAACTATCTGCGTGAGCAGGTGTTTCCCGAGTCGACGATGACTACCACCACATACGTAGACGGCAAGGTCTTCCTCCGCCGACCAAGCTACGAGGAGCTCGAGCGGGAGGTGCGGCTGCTTAAGAAGATGTTTGTAAAGGATCAGAAGTATTCCTTAGCCGCAGAGATGCGTGATATGGAGAAGCTTGTGAGCGATGTGCAGGATCTGATCCAGACAGAGCCAGGGGTGCTCGTCGAGGCGCACCTCACGCTGAAGACCATGATTCAAGATGTGAGTCGTGAGATGGCGAAAAAGCACGGGTTTCAGTGGGACGGGCCAGCCGGGGAGGAGCCTGGCGGTGGAGAGCAGCCGTCTTGAGCTGCAGCTCCGTTCAAGGCCGTGGCTGAATGCCGAGCTGGCCTTGCCGGAGAACGGACAAGCAAAGCGACTCCTGATGGAGGCGCATTTAGGAATGCAGCATCATCTGAGGACAGTGGTGCACCCGGTAGAAGATCAGATGACAGCTGAGCACGGGCATGAGATCCTCGATTAGGGAGAAAGAAATGGCGAAGAAAAAGACGGTAGCGCGGCTCTCAGAGATTCCTCTGGGCGGCCTGTTTGTACACGTGGCACCCTATATCAAAGTGTCCAAAACTATGGGCTTGCCGGTTATTGCCACAGGCCGAGACGATGCTGTGACTAAGCGGAAGTTCAAAGCTAATCAGGAGGTGGAGCTTCCGAAGGCGCTTAAGATCACCGGCAAGCAGGGCTCCATGGTAAATGTTCAGTGGTGAGCGTCAAAGACCGATTTCCGGACAACACGACGTTGGCGGATTTCGTGGATGTACGGATTGCGCATGAAGCACTGGAGCAGCTCTCCCGCGCATATGCTCACCCAGAGGGGGGCCCATGGGGGGTCCCTCTTCACGTAGCAACACCCATAATGGAGCAGCTGGCCAATGAAACTTGTCGAGCGCAACTTATCTCGTACGTCGGACTCGGAGTTCAGTAGTGCCCGCGACCTTTCATGGGACGCGGTTGTCGACGCGACCTCTGAGGCGGCCTGGGATCTGATGGGGGATTTGTATTATGCGGGCCACCCATCCTGGCCCAACGACCCAGTGATGTGGGTTCGCGAAGAGGTGGATCTAAACGTCTGGGACGACCATAACAATTAAGGAGGCGCAAATGCGCTTATGTAACAACATCGTAGACGTGCTGCACGATCTTTCACATGTGAGCGCCGGCCACACAATAACGGAGCTTTACGTGGATCATGACGCTTCCCAACCCGTCATGGCTTTGTGGGAGAGCGGGCTGATGCAGCTATCTGATGAGCTCATTACTACTACTCGGGACACGATTCGTGAGGCTCGGTAACAAAGTTCACCGTTTCGTGTCAGAGATAAGCCACGCGTTCCGCAACAACATGCAGCCCACCCACGCGCATGCTGCGGTGGGTAAAGTCGCAGAAATCGCCCATCAAGTACGCGCGGAAATTCTACCCCGGAAGCGTATAATGTTAACCTTCGCAGAGGATGATTTTCTATATGAGTACGATCTCACGAGCCACAGCACGTTTGAACGAACTTGGCGTGAAAAAGGCCGAGGAACTATGGAGCTACCCAGTAATGAAGCTTGAAACAATACTTGGCCGGCCGGTCAACGACTTCCTGATGCGTCTGGCGCTCGGTCTGCCGGCGCCTTGGGAGACGTCTAGAGAGTTCTGGGACCCCGAGCCTTTTGGGCTTCATATGCAGATGACCAAAGGCGGGATGAAGCTAGCCCTCCAGCCCATGCCGCTGACGACGCTTACTAAAGCGGCGTTTGGTGCGACCTGGGAGCGGTCACTCAGGGCGCTCCTGGCAACCAGTGCGGACGCTCCGCCAACACTGGTGGTTCAGTTCAGCCCCGAGATCCGCACTGTAACTGCGAAGATTGTGTTCAACATATCCGGCCAGTCAGATCAGGTGATTGATGTGACCGAACAGTATGCTGCGCACGGATGGAGCGGATCAGAGTGGTATCTAACCTACAACCCAGAGGAGGACGAGGGTGCCAAAGAAGACGACGGAGCCCACGACGGAGGAGCTGAAGCTTCGACTCCGTGACCTGTATCTGGCTGTGCAGTCAGGTAAAGGCCTATACACCCAAAAAGCGCTGGCGCGGGCGACGCTTGTCCGTGCCGGCTTAATGCCAAAGGAGGAATCATGAGACCTTGCGAACATTGCGGTGAGCCACTGGAGGAGGGGAGTCATACTAGCAAGAAGTGTCATAAAGAGTGCGCGCGGGAGAGGAAGAACGACCTTCGGCGTGCTAGACGTAGCGACCCAGAGAAGCGGGAGAGGGAGCTCGCCCGACGACGCATCGCCAACCTAACACCCGAGCAGCGGGAGAGGAAGAACGCCAGGCAACGCATCGCCAACATGACCCCCGAGCAGCGGGAGAGGAAGAACGCTCATCATCGCGCCCGGCGCGCCAACCTCACCCCAGAGCAGAGGGAGAGCAAGAATGCCCTCACCCGTGTCGCCAATATGACACCAGAGCAGCGGGAGAGGACCCGTGTCGCCAACCTCACCCCAGAGCAGCTGGAGAAGAAGAGAGCCCACAACCGCGTCGCCAACATGACGCCAGAGCAGGTGGAGAAGAGGAACGCCCGCAAACGCATCGCCAACATGCCGCCAGAGCAGCGAGAGAGGAAGAACGCCCGCAAACGCATCGCCAACATGCCGCCAGAGCAGAGGGAGAGGACGAGGGCACGCGCCCGTGTCGCCAACATGACACCAGAGCAGCTGGAGAAGAAGAGAGCCCGCAACGCCAACCCAACCTCAGAGCAGCGGGAGAAGAAGAACGCCCGCGCCCGTGTCGCCAACATGACACCAGAGCAGCAGGAGAAGGAGAGAGCTCGTCGTCGGCAGCGCATCGCCAACCTCACCCCAGAGCAGCGAGAGAGGAAGAACGCCCTCACCCGCATCGCCAACATGACGCCAGAGCAGGTGGAGAAGAGGAACGCTAGCAAACGCGTCGCCAACCGAACACCCGAGCAGCGGGAGAAGCAGAGGGCCAGCAACTGCAAATGCCGAGCTAACCGGCAACAAACAAACGAGTACTTTGAGATTCTTGGCCTCATTGAGGCTCTTCCAGACCTAATCAACGAAACAATATAAGGAGGAATCATGAGACCTTGTAAGCATTGCGGCGAGCCTCTGGAAGAGGGGAGCTGCCACCGGACGAAGTATCATAAAGAGTGCGCGCGAGAGAGGAGGAGGGCCCGCTCCCGCATCGCCAACATGACACCAGAGCAGGTGGAGAAGAAGAGGGTCGGGAACCGCATCGCCAACTTCACCCCTGAGCAGCGGGAGAAGATCAACGCCCGCCGCCGGCGCGCCAATCTCACCCCAGAGCAGTGGGAGGCGGAGAATTCCAGGCAGGCCCGCAACCGCGCCAACATGACCCCAGAGCAGCGGGCGAAGCGGAACGCCTACCAACGCGGACGGCGAGCCAACCGCACACCAGAGCAGCGAGAGGAGTGGAACGCCTACAAACGCCAACACACCGCCAACCTCACCCCAGAGCAGCGGGAGAGCAAGAACGCCCGCTCCCGCATCGCCAACATGACACCAGAGCAGGTGGAGAAGCAGAGGGCCGGGAACCGCCGCGCCAATCTCACCCCAGAGCAGTGGGAGAAGCGGTTGGCCCCCCAACGCGTCGCCAACATGACACCAGAGCAGGTGGCGGAGAGGAGGGCCTGCCAAAGTGCCCGCCAACGCGAACAACAACAAACAAACGAATACTTCGAGATTCTTGGCCTCATTGAGGCCCTTCCAGATCTAATCAACGAAACAGTATAAGGAGGAATCATGAGACCCTGTAAGCATTGCGGCGAGCCTTTGGAGGAGGGGCGTGGCTACCGCGCGCAATATCATAAGGAGTGTCAGCGCGAGAGGAGGAGCCGCCACCACCGCATCGCCAACCTCACCCCCGAGCAGCGGGAGAAGCGGAACGCTAAACAGCGCATTGCCAACATGACCCCAGATCAGGTGGAGAAGCAGAGGGCCTATGATCGCGGACGACGCCAAACCCGCACCCCAGAGCAGGTGGAGAAGGACAGAGACCGCTGCCGCATCGCCAACATGACCCCAGAGCAGGTGGATAAGCGGAACACCCGCCACCGCGACAACATGACACCAGAGCAGCGGGAGAGGAAGAACGCCCGCTACCGCGTCGCCAACCTCACCCCAGAGCAGCGGGAGAAGGAGAGAGCCCGCAAACGCATCGCCAACCTCACCCCAGAGCAGCTAGAGAAGAACAGAGCCCGCGCCCGTCGCGCCAACATGACCCCAGAGCAGGTGGAGAGGGTAAGGGCCCAGGCCCGTCGCGCCAACATGACCCCAGAGCAGGTGGAGAGGAGGAGAGCCTACGCCCAGGACCTCCGCCACGAACAGCAACAAACAAACGAGTACTTTGAGATTCTTGGCCTCATTGAGGCCCTTCCAGATCTAATCAACGAAACAGTATAAGGAGGAATCATGAACCCAGAACAACGCAGAAAGATCAACATGCGGCAGCGCCGCGCTCATCTCATCAATCGCTGCAGCGATAGCGACCTCACCCCAGAACAACAAAAGGAGAAGAACGACCGTAAACACGCTCACCGCCTCGCCAACATGACCCCGTCGCACCTGGAGAGGATCAGAGCCTGGGATCGCCGCCACGGCCAATAGGCCCACGAAGAAGACAGTCTTACAACGAAACGATAAAAACGACACGAAACGAACAAGGAATAAGAAAAATGACTATCTCCGCAGAAAACAACGAAGAAAACAACGAACCCAAGCAGCAGAAAATCGAGCTGACAGACGAACAGTGCAAGAAGATCCTCGCCAGGGCCATCGCCCGTATGAAGGCAATGTCAGGCGACTGGAAATCCATCTCCGAGGACTTTGTTGAGCTCATCGACGGCCGTACTGACGGTAGGGATTACATCCGCAGCCGCCTCCCCGGCCTTTCGCTACATAGCCTAAACCTCTTTGAGAAGGTAGGTCGAGGAAGCTTGGACCCCCGCCTCGGCCCCAGCGCGATGATCCACAAGCCCCACATGCTGCGGAACCTCTCAATCGCTGACCAGCTTAAGACTCTTGACGAGAAGCTGTCTCTTGCGATACTCGGCGTCGATCCCGGCAACTTCCGGCTGGTGCGCTGGTCAGATGAGCTTTCGTTAAGCCAACGCAAGCAGCTGGTAAGCCACTCGGCGCTCCGGACGGTAGCAGAGCAGATCCTGTACCTGGAGGCTCTCCGCACCAACCGCCGCTTGAAGAGCGCAGACAAAGAGACAGCTGATTATTTCGTGAAGCCTAACGGCGTCGTGGTCTTCACAACGAAGAAAGAGGAGCATGAATGGGAACCAGAGGACCTGCTGCAGCTGGCGACTAACGCCGTGAAGCGTGCCAGGGAGTGGGACAACAAGAGGAAGGGCAAAGGTACGTCAAAGCCGTGAAGCTCGGCTCAGTGAGGGTCATCGTATACCTCAACCCGTTCGCTACCGTGAAGAGTCAAGTGTTCAAACAGCCTTGGGAGAAGGCGAACTACACTCTTCGGCAGCTGAACGTGGGTGTGAGGAACGTACGGAATCACGTCCACGCCGAAGTGTACAGGGCGCGGGCGGGCATATGAAATCCGTTAAACAAATCATAAAGCACAACAGACTAGGCGTGGCCCATAAGGTACTGTACGGCTCAGGCAAGTACACACAGGTCCGTGGGCGCATGCTGCTAGGGCAGCCATTGGGCATGTTTGGCCGCATGCTCATGCTTGTAGACCACCAAATAGAAGAAGACCTAGGAGGAAGGAGAAGATGAAGATCAAGAAGGCACAACCCCGCGTCTGGGGTGTGCTTACGGACGCGGGTGGCAGAACGCCTGCGACAAGCGACAACAAGAACCACACGAGTAAGGAAGAAGACGAAAATGACTGATGCTATAAATGACCAAATGTCCGATGATCTTGGCGGCGCCAAACCATCGACTACACCAAACGCGCTGGCTGACGCTGCGGCAAAGCCTACCAAAGCAAAAAATAAGAAGATCGAATCGTTGACGCCTGAGCAGGAGGCGGCGATACCTGAGTTCCGTGATCGCTGGATTGCGATTGGACTGCAGACTCGCAAGTACGACAAGACCATGGTGCCAGAGCTGATGGCTCGCATCTACAAAGAGGGCGGGCTCGAGCCGCCCCAGCACATCCTGCATCTGACGTCACCAATGGCGGCCAATGCGCTCATCAACCTGCTGCAGGACAACGAAGACCACCCCATGAAAGAGGCCGATGTCTCTTTGACCACGGTTGAAGGCTACGGCGCCGACGGGGCCACCTCGTTCGACATTCGCTCAATGACAGTTGACGATAAGACGCCGGACCTGCGGGCACTGTGCAAGGACAAAACCCTGGACACAGTACACAATGGGGCTGCCTGCTACGGTGCTCACGACGCGGCCTGGCTGGGCTTCTACGAGTTCTGGATGGAGGCCGGCATTGAGGAATGCAAGCAGCTGCTTCCGCTCATGGACGCGGCCAAAGCCGCTGTGGGCTGGTTCTACCCGTTCGAGGAGGCTTGTATCGTCACACCGCTGCCTACTGAGCTGCACCGTGATGATGAAGGTCGCTTGCACAACACAGAAGGTGCTGCTCTGATCTTTGATGATGGCTGGGGCGTATGGAGCGTCAACGGCGTGCGTGTGCCGCGCAAGATCATCGAAGAGAAGGACAAGATCACTGCTCAGGACATCCTCGATGAGGAGAATGCAGAGATCCGCCGTGTTATGATGGAGTTCCTCGGCACAGAGAAGTTCATCCAGGAGTCTGGTGCCCGCTTGGTGCACAAGGACGATTGGGGGGAGCTCTACGAGAAGGAGCTTGAGGACGACGAACCTCTCTGTATGGTGAAGGTGGTGAACAGCACACCTGAGCCAGACGGGCATTATAAGGATTACTGGATTCGGGTACGTCCGGGGTGTGAGACGGCACATGACGCTGTTGCCTCTACCTTCCACCGGACGGCTGAAACCTACGATCCTTCCGTAGAAACCTGATATAACTGCTATCCCAGGGCCGCTGCAATGGTGGTCCTGGGATAGCGATTTGGAGATTATATGCAGTTAATTCGACGAAGAGTAGAAGTGAAGGAGCGTGCCATCCAGAGATCGTCGGCCAGGATCTCAGAGGAGCATGTGTATAAGGATTCGACCTGCGACGTCTTGCGGGCGTACCATATAAAACTTTACGAGGCGCTACACGCGGAAGCTCCAGCGCAGGCAGTTGATCCAAGATCTTCTGCGACTGTGCTCCAACTGTCCGACCAATTACAGGACGATGCATGAAGAACGCTGTTATACATGCAGTGGTTATCACCCCAGGCGGGAGATCAGCCACGATTATTGTGAGCCACCACGACCAATTCTGGGTGGGGCATGCGCAGAGACGAGAGCAGGAACGACAACTACTGGAGGCGCAATCTTATGAGGTTAAAGCAGCAAGTCACGCCCAAGGTTAACCAGCGAATGTACGCCAGCGACCTGGCGATCAATGGACTTTTTACACTGGAACTGTGGTCGAATCTCATTCACCCCGACCGCCATCGCGAGGCGATACATGAGGAACTATACGATGAAGCTCGGACCGACAATGAAGTATGAGGTGTATCGGCAGGTCCAGGAAGGAGCCGCTGTCTGCGCACCCCCAGACCTGTTGTCTGGAGGACCGCACCCAGCCACGATGCGCCCCGGCGCTGTCTCAAGATATCTCCACCCGATCGCCAATCATGCCCATGAAATTGCGCACCAGCTGGGCGCGGAGCTATGGGACGGGGAGGTGCTGTTACGAGGTTGGGGCCGACTCGCCGAGACCACATCAAGGCAACTACCCGCCAGGGCTACGATTTAATCCCACGCACCAACAACGGTCACATTCACAGCATGCCGATCGGCAGCGTGGAGCTGATGGCGCAGGGACAGATTGACGGGATGATCTATGAGATAGAGGACAAACTGCAGGAAGACGTAACAGGGAGGAGGGCAAATCTATGGCGATGAGATTAGGATACACGAGTGAGCGCGGCCGTATACAAGAGGATCCCCGCCACCGCGTCTCGATGGCGTGCCACCAGGCGGATAGGCGTCTACTTAATGGTGCCTCTTTGGCGCCCCTCTTCTCCATACTGCTGCAGGATGTGCGGGATGCTGCTAGAGATCAGCTGCTTATCGATGTCGCGCCAAAGCCCAGGGACTGGAACGGGCAGGTGCTCCTGTGAAGTTGGGAGAGTCCGCAGGGAAGACAATAACGCAGCTGTGCTTTGACTCGCCCGCCAGCAACGCCGTCATCATGCACGATGCTGCCACGGTGGATAGGTGGAGAAGGTTGGCATTCCCAGCACCACTGTTCCACCCAATCACAAATAGCCAAAGCGGCCAACTAGAGGAGGACGCCAAATGAAGATAGAGACAGACAAGTTTATACGTCAGCGCCTCCGCCTCTATGCGGAGTTGCGCAAGAACGTGATAGCGCCGTATGGCTTTGCGGTGTTCAACGAGGTCGCTACCGAGTTCGGCGCTTTCCGCACCCCAGGTACACAACCATTAAGACAATTGCTCCACCAGCTAGTTTGGGAGGGTATGTAATGAGATTAACCTGCCCACAGAAGGGCCTGATCGATCGCAACCTTAAGGACCATATTTTCAGCGGGATAATAATAGGGGCGGGGCCGCTGTTCACGAGGAAAACGAACCCGCAGCGATTCTTCGATTCAACGGGCGGCCGTCACGTAGGGGACGTTATCGCTACCGAGATCCGCCGCCGAAACTAAAGGATTAAAACTAATGCAAATCAAGGCTGTGCCCACCTCGGAGCTCCGCAACCGCTCACTGCGCGCCGAGGATTATCTACACGCAGCAAAGCGTGCGAAGATGGGGCGGTACATTGCTCGGCTGGAGGCGCAAAGAGATAACATAAACAAGAAGCGGCGATCGATTTTCGACTGCTGCTGGAGGTGACAGGTGAAGGTTAGCCATATGGATATGTGCCAGCACGAGGTGCGGGACTGTAAGATGATAGCCGCCCACACAGCTATTAGAGCCGCGCGCCCAAGCCAGTACAGCCGAGAGCTTCTGCTGGTTCGGGATGACCTTCACCCCCAGCTTAATGCGGTAATGGACCAAATCGAGGAGGACGCATGAAGGTTGAAAGATCAATACGCAAACACCTCGGACACGCGGGGCTAAACGCCCGTGTAGGCGCAATCGCCGTTGACGCTGCCCAGAAGAAGTACTCCCCGCAACCCCCAGGCCTTCTGATACTGGCGCTAACGATTGAGCAAGAGGTAAGGCGAGGGATTAAAGATGAAGGTTAAACATGTAAACCAGTGTCGCCACAAGGTTTGGCACCCTGTAGAGGGGTTAGCACGCTTCGCTATCAGAGGTCGCGTCAGCAACCAAAGCTATACCAAGCTGGTGGTGGAGCTCATCCAGGAGGTGTTATCTCCTGACCTAATACGAATAGTCGCCGATCAACTCGAGGAGGATGCCCGTGAAGTGTAAGCTAGGCAGCTCAGTACAGCGTGCAGCCAGCCAGGCCTCGTCGGTCACCCACATTACTTACCCACACTTTGAGGGCCTGGACGAGGAGCTCTGGTGGTTAACCTTGGCAAGACTTGTCAACAACCACAAGGATGGGATGATAACCCGAACACCTGAGCAGCTACGCCTACGCGCCCAGCTGACGGATGACTGGAGGCGGTACCCATGCCAGCTATCTCACGCCTATGGGTTTCTTCCAGATCACGGGTAAGTCAACAAGGGCATAACGCTGCCCACCGGGCCGTGGACCGCGCCGTCGCCGACGAGGCCTGGGAGAAAGTCTCCAAAGGCATCCCCCACGTTACTGCCGACAACCGCGAAGACATTCGCAAAGCGCTGACGGATGACTGGAGGCGGTACCCATGACAACCATTTCACGCCGATGGCTGCCTGTCAAAGTATGGGTAGACAGCCATAACCGCAACGGCCTTCAGGAGCGCGTAGCCATCGCTGTAGCCGAAAGCTCCTGGATAGCCGCTGCCGAAGGTATTGCTATGCGCGGGATCGGGCACACCATCGCGGCTAATCGCCACGAGGCGCTGGCGCAGATGGGGGCGGATTGGGGTCACGCGGAGGACTGGGAATGAAGCTGGGCGATCAGGCGACGACGACCTACGGCCCCTCCTCAGAAGTTTATGTTGCGGTACGAGCCAGTTGGGGGCCGACCCTCAAGACGAGCCCTGGCCTGTTACTGAGTCTTGTCATAGGAACCAACCTCATAAATGAGGTGCAGCACGCCATCCTCGATGACACACACCTGGAGGACACATGAAGTTGAGTGAGACTGTTACAAAAGCTGGACGCAAGCTGAACCACTCAGTGCATTACTCGGTACACGTTGAGGTCACCCATAAGCCTAATCGGTGTACACGCCACCACGATCTGCGAGATCACTACGCAGAGCTCGCGTTGCATAATGTGGTCGTATGGCGCGGTGTGCGTGAGCAATTAAAGGAGGACACATGAAGTTGAACAGCGTGATGCTCGAGCTCGGCCGACCCGAGGTGAAGCTCAGGCGCAAATTAGTAGGTGGCCAGATCGACCTGCTGGCTGATCACGAACTGTGGAGCCTGGATGAGATAGAGACCATCATATGGGCGATAATGGAAGAATCGACCTACTACTACGACAAGCACCCCATCTGGGCGGAGGAGGACCAGCCATGAGAATAGCTAAAGAGAAAAGCGGGCTTCTCCGCAGTTGTGCCCGATCCCGTGCACGCCAAGGCGTGCACCGGGCGGTAAAACACACGATCGATACACCATCCCTAGTCGTGAGAGTCTGGTCCGGGGATGGCTTGTCTCGCCAGCCGCTCCTGCGCCAGATACGCGATGACGTTGTTGCTGACTACCCGCGTCTTCGCCGCATCAGCGGCGGGGGGAACTCAGTATGAAGCTGAAACCAGTAATACGCGAGGACATCCGCAGAATCCGCCCCGCCAATGACGCGGTACCCCGGGTAAAACGGAGACCACCATGGACGAGGCAGGCAGCGGTGCTGAAGTATATAGGCAGTACCGAGAGCTCCAGGTACGCAGTGATGGCTGAGGTCTGCATCGATATAAAGAGGGATAGCCTATGAAGTTGAAATCAGCGAAGCTCGGGGGCGGCTTGCGGCTTCGCTCCTCCAGTCACATCTGGGTACGTACGAAGCCGATCGGCCCGACGCAGTGGTGGCGCGTAAAGGACAGGCTGATGCATAGCGAGCCCTGGCCAAGCACCTTCCATGCTGTAGAGCTGGTGCTTGACGCAGCGATCGGCCAGATGTGGGCCGACGCCGAGGAGGACGCATGAAGCTGAAATCAGTGAAGCTTGATGCGGGGAAGCAGCTCCGCAGCTTCTACGTGGGCGGCACACCACACAACGTGCCGGAGGAACTTTGGCAGTCCTGGCAGCATACACGAACCCATCTCGCTCAGGTTATCATAATGGGGCCGGGAGGGCAGCCATACCATATGATGAACAACCAGATGTGGGTAGACTGGAAGGGGGATGCATGGCAATGAAGCTGATATCAGTGGTGCAAAGGGTGAACTATGGTGCCATACGCAATGTCCCAGACCTAGAAGAGGACCTTACACTAATTACGCAAACACGCGGAGAGTTCATGCCCCCAGCGGCTCTGCGTATCGCCCTGCAATCCCGCAATGGGGTGTGGGACCAGATGCGAGCGGATTGCTGGGGGTGGGAGATACGATCATGAAGCCGATACCTGTAAAAACAAGAGTTAGCGGAGGCCAGATGAAAGCGAAACTCAGATACCCCTTGCGCAGAGATGTACCCAGGTCAGCAATACGCGAAGCATTTGTCCGCCACCCAAGCGCCTGCTTAGTTGTGCACGTGTCCAATGCGGTGGCTACTCAGGTGTTCGTCGACACCTGGACGTGGCTATGACGTCTGCACGATGTAAAGTCGGGCTGCACTGGCTCGGCACCAAAGCTGAGAAGGCCATGCCTCGTAACGCCGTTGAACTGTGGATCCTGGCCCGCAGAAAGACAGGAGTCGATCAGCAACGAGCACTGGTGCTGCCTGATCCGGTGCTCGGCCAACTACACGACGACTGGAAGAAGGACACACCCCCATGAAGGTAACAAGGAGCACATCCAGGCGCAGAGCGGTCAACTGCCCGTTCCAGGCTCTGGGCATCAGCTCTCAGGCCAAGGACCTGGTGGATGAGGATTTATGGTGGCTCGTCAAGTACAAGCTACAGCCAGGCCCGTGGGTTGGCGTAAGCCGAGAAGGAGACAGTATCAAGACGGAAATCGAGCTTGATAGTCATAAAAATTCACCTATATAGGTGCAAGAAATGCAGGTGGGGAGAAATAGGAGGACCCCCCTCAGGTAGTGGTAATAGTTAAAAAGTGGGTCTAGATTAGAGGCCTCAACAACACAAACAAACGGACAAGGAGAAGAGAATGGCGAAACAGAAGATCTACCGTCAAGGCGACGTGCTCGTCGTTGCACTGGACGAATTCCCTAAGGGAGTTGACAGCAGCAAGATGAAGAAGTACAACCACGCCGATCAGCTGGTGCTTGCCTATGGCGAGACCACTGGCCACCACCACACCGTGGTAGGTAACAGCAAGGTGGCCGAAGCGCTCAAGGAAGAGTACGGAGAAGACATCTTCTTCGAGCTGGATAAGCCCAGCGCACTCACCCATGATGAGCATGACACCGTGGAACTTCCAGCAGGGAAGTACCAGAAGGTGCAACAGCAGGAGTACTCTCCTGACGCATACCGGGACGTGCGCGACTAAGTTTCTCGCCAGACCCGTGGGCCAGCAACCATTCTTCAGGTTGCTGGCCCTTTTTATTTTCAGCAGGGTATATGTGAGCATTTAGCCTGTGAAACCTACTTAAACGATAACATGTAAACACTTAGCGAGGAGGGCATATGAAGCCACGAGGATACAAAGAACAGACGGGTATCCCCTGCTGCGCCAACTGCGTGTTCGGAGGATACCTGGGCGCCCAGGAGCAGCCAGAGCGCATGGCCATCTGTGAGGTCATGGGCGAGTGTGAGTCCGGAGCCTACTCGGATATCGCCGTCGAGCCGCTGGGCATTTGCGACGCCTGGAACAGCAGAGCTGGCACATGAAGCTGGGTGAGCGTATGCCCGGCGCCCTCTTCGAGGTAGACCAGAAACTCCAGGAGCTATCTGCCACCCGCAGCATCAAGCGCTATGTGGCTGAGGCTATAGACGGTACAGGCGACGAGGCTCTTGAGGACGAGTACTGGAGCATCTCATTAGCGATCGATTTCATTGAGGATCAGATAGAGGAGGACATATGCAACTAAAGAGTGTTGTCGAGCAGGTGAGCAGCACCAAGAGCTTCCCAGCGCTGTCTGATCACGTAGACACAGGCCCACGGGTAGTGGTGATCGCGAGTATGGGTAACGGTGGTTGGGATGTAGCGAGGGAGACACGCGCAGAGATCTCCCGCCAGGTGCGGAAGGAGGACATATGAAGCTGGGCTACGCAGTCTTCGCACAGGTTCGCCATAAGCTCAGCAACGCCGCTTGCGATTGCCTACTGCAGGAAGGCATGGCGATCGATATGGCTAATGAGTGGAGAGCGCCACGGGCAGGGACGACCATCACAGAGAATCACATCGAGGACCAACTAGCGGAGGATGCATGAATAGCGTTATTAAACAGGTAACGGGGCAAGTCATCCCTGCGGGCATCCCGGAGATGATCTCTATGTATGTGGAGACGCAGCTCGTCGAGGAGCTTGCTGAGCCGGTTCAAGCCGCCACCCTCTTCACTGCGGAGATCGCTACTGAGGTAATTCTTAAGCAACGCGGCACGTGGGGCTGGCACGCATGAAGCTGGGAGACATGCAGCTTTTCGGCGGGGTGTGCAAGCTCCGCCCTGCGCCTAGCGACTTCCTAGATAGCCAGGTGTGCCCTGTCCCATGGGCAACCACGATCAGGGCTATGCGCATCAAAGTATGGCGCGCCCACACACCGTTCCGCGAGGCAGAAGCTGATCAACTGCGGGAGGACGTATGAAGCTTAGCAATCATGTCTCGGTGCAGGTCCGCCAAGAGCGTAGCACGGGTGCTTGCGAGACCCTCCTTCAACGCAGTAGCGCGGTAACTATGACGAGTAAGTGGGCCGCCCGGCGGACGTTCACCGCTACCATAGAGAGACACATCAATGACCAACTGAAGGAGGACACATGAAGCTGATTAGCACACGGCGCCGCAGTGATAAGAAGTTAGAGCTCTATATGAAGCCACGCATCTATACGCAGCTAGGGCATCGGGCATGGTCGAAGGTTCTCGCTACCATACCCGATGGCTGCCCCTCTCATCGAATAAGGAGAGATGCTCAAGTACACCACGGGACCCGTGATAGGCCGAACAACACACTCAAACGACAGCTGGAGGCGGACATGCTATGAAGATAGGAGCACCAGCACGGAAGGCTATCAAGTCAACCATCTGTCGCGGGCTGTGGACGACCGCCAAACTGAGCGTTTACCATAAAGGGAAGACGGGCACGCTGGCACTGGGCCCGATGAGCGATGATCCCGCGACCGCCTTGTTGCAGGCAGTCTTGAGCGCCCCAATCCTGCAGCTAGAGGAGGATGTATGAAGATGATGTCCGTTAACCAGCCAGTCAGGTACAATCTGGCCCACAGGGTGTACGAAGACACCTCACAGCATATACCCTGGGGAGGGTCAACACCCGCATTCTCCCCAGTACCAGCACTCAGCCAAGCACTTGGCTGGATATCTGAGGGGATTAGACATGAGTTCAAATATAAAGGAAAGGATAATGAGAGCAGAAAGCACAAGTAAATGGACTTACCTCGGTGAGCCCGGTGGCCGTGGAGGCCATCATGACGACCAGCTGCGGTTCGCCCGCAACAATGAGAGCGGAGAGCTGTATCTCTTCGACCGCAGCGGGGAGAACCCCGACCTTACAGACGACGCGCCCTGCCGGGTGCTGATACACAAGCCCATCACAATCGCATCTGGCGCCGGCAAAGGTAGCAAAGAGATCCACTGCCGCGTGTCGGTTATGGTAGAGGATCCAGAGCCCGGGATCTATGCAATGCCCATTCACTACGAAGCTGCCATGTGGCTGCACGAGACCCACGAGACACGGATCCTGCCAGCGGAAGGCGACAAGCGCATCCTGCGTATGCTTCGCCTCTTCCAGCTGGTATCGGTGCCGCTCACGCCTGAGGAGGAGGGTATCTTTGATGAAGACTAACCCGATAGATAAACAAAAGGCAGCCAATCGCCGGCATAAGCGCCGGCTAAGAGAGTCTGCAGAAGTCACCGCCCGCGCGACTGCATCTGCTGAAGTCACTGCCCGCCTGATGCAGCTGCTGGCCAACAAAGGCCTGGTAACGGCTGAGGAGATCGTGCAGGTAGCGAATGGCCAGTCTCCTAAGGAGCTGGGCTACTCCGACTGCGGGCTAGTATGACCAGCGTGAAATATGAAGTGCTCCGCCAGGTGATGGACTCAGTGTGGGCCCAGGTGATAGCCCCGGCAGACTGCCTTGTGGTAGCCCGGCTACGCCAGCAAGCGCAGCCGAAGGTGCAGCTGCGAGTTCGAGCTCAGGTGAGCGGCGCAGTGTGGGAGCAACTAGAGGAGGACGCCCATGAAGCTGGCTAGCGCGCGAGAACGGGTAGATGACCTGGTGTTGGACCGAGTGCACTTGACCATGTGTGCACAGGTAGTCTGCCTTATCGGACACCCGGCGTGGCCGCAGGCGGACGCTCTGGTGAGCCATGCTCTGCTGCGCCGGCTGGAGGATCAATTAAAGGAGGATCACGATGACTAACGTATCAGTTAGAGTTGACGAGCGAGTGAGCACACAGCTTTACGCCCGCTCACGGAGACACGTGAATTCCTACGTTCGCCTGCAGCCCCGGGATGCTGTGCACTGGCAGACCTTCGTCGAAGTACACCCCCGCTTGCGGGTCAGCGTGTGGGGCCAGGTGTGGGACCAACTGGATGAGGACATCGATGATTAACGTATCAGCTGAAGTACAGCTTCGAGTTCGTGAGCAGCACTGGAGCTCAGTACACCTCCAGGCGTGGCGCGGCACGTGGGATCGTGTGCACCGCCAAGTGGAAGATCAGGTGTATACCTCACTTCATACCCAGGTGGCATTCCACGTTGAGCGCCAACTCGGGAATCAACTAACGGAGGACATCGATGATTAACGTATCAGCTGAAGTGTACGATCGAGTACGACGACAGCGGTGGGCCTCCACGCATCGTCAAGCGTGGTGTCACACGTGGGGGCGTGTGCATCACCGCGTGGAGGATAAGGTGTACCGCGCTATTGCTGCGGATGTGCATCTTCAGGTGCAGGATCGAATGTGGGACCAACTAGAGGAGGACGCTGATGATTAGCAAAGATACTTACGTCCGCGGCCAGGTGCATAATCTAGTGTGGGCTATAGCAGCCCACCACGTAGCTAAGGCTACACATACTTCGGTGGAGGACCAAGTGATTGACCAGATGCAAGGGTAGAGTAGGTAAGAGTACCAAGGATTAGTGAGACCAGACCAACACACGAAGGACGAAAATGATTGAGAAGTTCGGACACGCGATCACGAACTCAGCAGACACCCGTGTCGCAGTCAAGATGATTGCGGAGCAGCACGTGATGGAGGATTGCGGCTTCATCCCCACCATTCAGGACTGGACTACCCCGATGGGCAAGACCCCTGAGAGCTGGATGCTGCGCGTGCACACAACCACAGTACTAGCGTTGGAGGTAGAAGAATGACTATACAGCCATTAAGTAAAGAGATACACCAGATGGCGCTGGACATGGGCGTCCTACAGCTGCGGCTGCAATTCTCTGGGGGTAGTGACGAGGGTTTTCTGAACGTAGAGTCCGCACCGTGGCTGTATCACTCGGTGTGCCGCACCTGCCGGAGGGCGGGCCAAAAGTCTGATCGTGGCTATGTTTGCATACATTGTGATGAGGTTATTAGCTACCCGCACAAACCACGAGACTTCTACGAAGCTGTGGAGGAGTGGGCCTGGAAGGTATACTCCTATGGCGGCGCTGGCGCCGGTGAGGACTATGGTGATGACATCACCTATAACCTGGAGAATAAGACAATGGAGCATCAGCGCTGGACGGAGGGGCGCGTCTACCACGACGAGACAGAGGAGAAGCTGGAGGTAGCGGATGCTGATTAGCGAAGACACCTACGTACGAGCCCAGGTGAACAACACACCCTGGGCTCGGGCGAGCTGGCACGCTCGCACTGGCACCGCTAGCACTGTTTGCCATCATGTGGAGCTCCAGCTGCAGGACCAGGCTGCGCAGATATATGCGCTACGTGATACAATCCGTGAACGCGTGCAGGACCAAATAGAAGAGGATCAACTAAAGGAGAACGAAGATGGCGATTGAACCAGTAGACGTTGACCGATGCCAGGGGGAGAGCAGGCCCGGGGCGTTCGCCCTCGGCCCGAACACCTTCCGCCGTTGCGGCCGCCTCCCCACAGCCATTGTGCTTGAGCGCGAGGATGGCGAGGACGGCCACAAGGGCAGCATGTCCCTCTGCGAGCACTGCCTGCCTATTATGCAGGACATGACGAATGTGCCGGTGGACGTGATCCACATCAAGGAGCGGGGGGTTAGTGAAGTGTTAAAGAAGGAGAAGAACAGTGGATGAGAAATTAGAAGAAGCGAAGAAGACTGAGCTCCACTCGTGGGCGCAGACGCTGGTCATGGACTTCCAGCGCCTCGCTGAGATGGGGATGAATTACCTGGCTCTGGGCTTCGGTGATCCGAAGACGGGCGAGGAGTACGAGGTGATCGTACAGCGCAAGAGCGGGCGCACCCCTGCGGACAAGGTCACAGCGCTACAGGCTGAGGTTGACCGGCTACAGCAGGGATTGGAAGGCGCGATCAACAGGCTTGAGACGATACGCGAGACAGAGTCGAGATTCATGCTGGACCGGGACATTGAGAGCTACAAGGCAGCTTTGTGCCCCACGCATCTCTCCGCTGCAGGCGAGTGCGCCTACATGCACGTACCCGACAAGCACTGCGTGAAGTGCGGCAAGGTCGGTCTCTGATGAGCAAAGCTAAGGACTACCGCAGTGCGAATCTGGCCAAGCACTGCGGCAATTGTGTCTTCCACCTATGGGAGGAGGACAAGGCTGTGTGCCAGAACCCGGCGTTCCTGGCGGTTGAAGACGCAGCACGGACAGCTGTGGGCATGGGCTGGCATGAGGAGGACATGCGCGCTAAGGCTGCTGACTATGTGCTGGAGGACTTCTTCACAGACTCAGACTGGCAGGAGTATCACGCTATCTGCGATGATTGGGCTGGTAAGAGTGAGCACCTCGTGATGAGCCACAGCTTGGAGCTCTGGGAGGAGAGCTTCTACGAAGCGCTCGACGTTGAGGCCGCCAGGCCTGACCCAACAGAGGTCATCAGAGAGCCATGCGACGATCCGGACTGCCAAGCCTGCAAAGTAGCTACCGTGCTGCATACACCACAAACGGCTGAGGCTGAGCAGTGCTGTGACCCGGGCTGCCACGCCTGCAAGGCGGAGCATGAGGCGCGACTGCTTAAGCAGCAGCTGTCTGACGTCAACAAGAAGGGCTATGAAGAAGGGCGTGCGGCAGTGATAGCGGAGCTCCGAGAGCTGTACCACCACTGGGCTCTTGTTGCGGAAGGTGCTCCCCACAAGGAGTACATTGCGGCGCACCAGTATATCAAAGACGTGAAGCAGATAACAGGAGACAGCTGATGGTTGGTATGTTCGGCATAGTGGCAGTAATCCTGATGTTCCCACGCGCCCTCTCAGAAAATCGCTGGACCTGGCGTGTGGCTGGTGAGTTCCTGGTCCTTCTTGTGCTGACCGTGCTCTCTATCCTGTGCCTTGTCACCTCGGCGAGCAAGGGCGGCACATCATGAGCCGGCCGCTGGAGTGGGATGTAATCGACTGGGAGAGAAGCGGGCCTGCCCATACCGCCAACTCCACGGTCCACGATGACGGCCGGCCGTTCCGGTACCGCGTAACAAAGCAGGGTAAGGAGTTCTCCGTAGGGCATTCAGACCACGAGCTGCTCTCTGACCCGGTGGATCCGTTCCCGGATCTTGCTCAGGCTTACTGCCAGAATAACGAGTACATGCTGGTGAGATCCTTGGAGGATGACTACAAACGCAAAGAAGGAGGTGGATGATATGCCCGATTTAGGGCCACTTATCAAGGGCTTAGAAACGGTAATAAAAGCCAAGTACGACCTGATGTGCGAGACCTGCGGTAGAATGACAAAGGCTCGCGAGATGATCGGCAAGCACGAGCAGGCCACCTGTCTGGTGTGTCAAGGAATATGTCCTGACTGCGAGCAGTACGGAGAGGATAGCGAACGCGGGCTAGTTTGCCTGGAGTGTGATAAAGTGTGGGAGGCAGAACCATGAGCACGACAACCAACAGCGTGCGCCTAAGAGACAACACCAGCGCGGCTATCAATGACTACGAGATCTGGCTGCTCCAGTGGAGCGACTACTGTGCAATGCTACAAAGGAGGGCAAGATGATAATACAACGAACCATATCTGTAATGCTGCTATTGCTGATGTTGCACTACCTCGCCACCGATAAGGAGTTGATCGCGGCCGTGCTATTGCTGTGTTCGCTCATGTCCGAGGCGCTTGCTGAGCTGAAAGGCGCACGTGACGACGCGCGGGACCCGTGAAGTGCCCAATCTGTAAGGAGCCCATAGTCAAGAAGAGTATGCTGCCAGCAGAGGCGTACAGCTTCATGCGGGACCTGGGCCTGAACGCCTTCCCTGGCGCCTTCCTCAGCCGTAAGTGCTGCAACTACTGTGTCGGGGCGATGCGTGCCGGCATGACATTGGAGTGTTTGCGCAGAGAGAGTATACGTAGCAGGCAATCAGACGCTGCTGCAGTGGACAATCAGACGGATGCTGAAAAAGCACCGCCACACCTAAAAAAGTGCGTACAACCAGACTGACGGTCGAATAAAGGAGGATAGACGTGACAAAAAAAGAAGCGCAAGAAGGTGTCGACGCGCGTCTGCGACTGTCTGCAATGAAGACCCGGCACCGATTGAAATTGTCGTGGAACTTTGACAGCGAACTCGTCCTAGCCTCCCGCTGGCCCCGACGACTGCCGAGAGATCCCTGGGGGGCTGGCTACATGCGCCGAGTACCGGGCCCACGGTGGATGCACACGGGGCCAGTGAGGTTCCATCTCTACGATTCGGCGACAGCGGGTAACCGACTGTATGACGCTCAAGCGTTTTACTACGCGTGGAGGATCACGGAAGAGGAGCGCGCCAGGGTTCTGCAGCGCTACAAATCGGCTGGCGACAGCCTGCCCTGGGGGACGGCCCCAACCTGGGGCTCGATGGACCTGTGCGCACGTTGCGGGGAGGACTACCATAACTCGACCCGGGGTCATGTGTGCCTCAACCCGCTCCCGGCTTGGGAGCATCTAGTTGAAGATCTGAGGGAAGCCAGCCCCGGCAGGCACTACACGACTTTGGTCTGCCGCTGCCCCTTCCACACCGAGAAGCGCCGTTCCTTCCGCATCGACCCTCACATGTACCGGTTCGGCTGCACTAAATGCTATCACCCTGGCGGGAAGCTAAGCGATCTGGCGTCCCGCATAGAGGAGGTACGAAATGGCGTCAATAGCGCCGATGATTAAACTGCTGGGAGAGAATATGGCACTGAAGCAGAGCAGGCACAAGTGGGAGCGTGTAGGCGAGGGTATCGAGGTGTGCGCTCACTGTGATCGCCGGCGCCTTAAGCGGGCACTCGCGCCCACAGAGGAGGGTGGAACTATCTACTACAGCATCGTCCACTGGAACAAAACAGAAGATGACCCCGCTCACGGAGATGAGCCTTCCCGCCCGGCAGACACGACTCGCGAGTCATCATACGCTGGACGCTGCACTCGCCGAGTGTGCCGCACATGTAATACCGTTGTAATGAACACAGTAAGAAACGAACAGGGGTACGTATGCGCGTGCTCCGAAGGAGAAGTAGATGAGTGATGATCAGTATAGCCTGGGCTTGGTGAAGTTCGAATGCGGCTGCGTCGGCTGGGTGCCAGCCATCCGGCCTGATGAGGGTAAGACACACATGGACGCCACGTGCATCAAGCACTGTGACCGTACGGCGGACGGTAGCCCGTATGGGTTGATAGTGAAGCAGGTTCCTGCAAGGTGGGAGTCCATGCCGCTGCCGGCGCAGAAGGCCGTGGTCCAAGAGATGGGCCGGCTGATAGCTGAGGGCGGGGAGTTCCGCAAGTTGAAGGCCATCCTGGGAATCTCTGATGCCTGACCGGACATACAGAGTAGACCATCACTGGGCCTTCGCGCCCATAGCATACTACCTCACCCACACCTCAAAGATGACCCAGGAGCAGGCAGCGGCTGCCTTGGAGATTGACTTTAATCCGGCGAAAGGTGAGTACCTGGTTATCGAAGAGATAGAGATTAAACACTTCCCGGATAGCCTTCTCGGGGGCATCGTGGGAATAAGCGATACCTGAGTACGATGGGACACACATACCGCGGGGACGAGCATAAAAACAAGCGGCAGCTGAAGAAGGACTCAAAGAAAGTTAGAGCTGCACGTAAGCACAACAAGAAACACGGAGGAAAGAAGAGCTGATGATCAACAAAGAATTTGCAAATGCGGCCATAGCGCTGCTGAATGAGCTGAATGGTATTGATCCAGAGGCCACCCGCAAGTTGGTGGACACACACGTACCGTGCGGGGACGTGCTGATAGAGCACCCCACGATACAGGTTCTGACAGGCCCCCCACAAGCGTCGGTTGGGCTTCTCGGGATACTTAACGGCATCTGCGGGAGTTATGGACCGGAAGGCGGGGACAAGGAGGGCTGGGGTCCAGTTGCAGCCATATGTGAAGAGGACGGCTCCATCTTTGAGTTTCAACTAGTGACCTGCGGATCTACCACCTAATGTGGATCATGCTCACCACCAAGCTGCCTACGGAGGTGTCACCACCAAAGCTCAGCATCTTCTGGTCAGTACCATGGGTCGACGAGGAGATGGTTAAGAGCCAGATGGAGCCTGCAGTCAGGATCAATGGCTGTACCAGCAAGAAGAAGGTTCCCTGTGAGAAGGTTGGCGAGCTTGTCTTGGGCAATTCACCCTTCGGGCTGGAGCCTGACTTCAGGGAGGCGCGCAAGATCCTCTACAAGAGCGAGTCAGTGCGCGTATTCCCACATGAGTTCTCAGTGCTGAAGAAGGAGAACCTTCGCATGTACATCGAGGAGTCGCATGAGCTGGTGGCCGGCAGCGCGGCCGAGGATGAGATCCTTTCAGAGATTAAGCGCGGCGCGCGTAAGGACACCTACGACGCCGCGCTGATCGACGGCGCAACACACGCTCAGGCTACAATGGTGGCGCTGGGCAAGGACCCCACGCTGGAGGACAACGAGTTCCCGGCAATCGGCTGGTATCGGTGCAAGCGGGAGTTTGCACAGATCTACTGCTATGATAACGAGATGGAAGAAACTGATCACCGGCGAGAGCCACAACTGGAGGACGCATAAATGGCTGACCGAGCAGAGTACCCGCAGCACGATAAGCTGCATGAAGTGAAGGAACGCTCTCAGACCATCGGGGAGTTCATGGAGTGGCTTGGTGCAGAGAAGAAGCTCTGCCTGGCCACCTGGGCGAACGATAACTGGATGTTGCCAGCGCCCTACGATATCCAGGATCTCTTGGCGGAGTTCTTTGAGATCGACCGTAATGCGCTTGAGGCCGAGAAGCTGCACATGCTGGAGGCGCAGCGTGCGTTAAATGCGCGAGCGGCAGAGCAAACAGCATGACTAGCGTTAAGGCCCTTTTGCGGGAGCAGGTGCGGGCTCAGATATGGGGGCGGGTTCGGGATCAGGTGCGAACCACGCCGCGACATCAAACAGGGGAACAGGTAGGGGATCGGGCAAAGCTCCCAGTATGGGATCAAGTGGGGGAACAGGTAGGGGATCAGCTATGGGGTGAAGAGCGTGGTTAGCGTTAAGGAGCAGGATCAGGTAGGGGCTCAGGTATGGGGTCAGGTACGGGGTCAGGTATGGGATCAGGTAGAGGAGCAGGTATCGGATCAGGCATCGAGACCGGTATCGGCTCAGATTTACAGGCAGGTACAGGATCGGGCGTGGGATCAGCTATGGGATCAGCTATGGGAGGATGTAGATGATTAGTGTCAAGGAGCAGGCGCAGGATCAGGTATGGAGCGGGCCGCGCCATAAGGTCGCGACCAAATTGAAGCTCCCGGCAGGCGTCCGCCTCGATATGCACGATTGGTGGTGGGCGTCTATGACCCGTGAGTGGCGCCCGGGACACATACGGGACCAGCTGCACAGCGACGTGCAGTGTGATTAGCGTGCAGAAGCAGGCGCGCCCGAAGCTGCTGGAGCGTGCTAGCCACGCCCAGCTCGAGGCCAATTACTGGATCTCCAATGATGTTTGGTGCCGCGGCTCCATTCAGATATATGATCTGGTGTGGCAGGCGACGGGGAGACCTATACGAGTCCCTATCCAGGAGGAATTAAGAGATGATCAGCGTTAAGAAGCGGGTGCGGGATCAGGTGGAAACCCACCCCCGCGCGGCTGTGGAGCAAATTCCGGCGTACACAGAGGTGGTAGTGCACAACCACTTACGCACTACCGTATATCTTAGCGTAATGGATCGGGTGTGGTTACTCACATGGGACCAGCTGTATCATGATGGGAGGCAACAACAGGAGGACTTCAATGATTAGCGTTAAACAGCAGGTACGAGATCAGGCATGGGATCAGGCAGGAGGTCAGTTAGAGAGTCAGTTAGAGAGTCAGTTAGAGAGTCAGGTACGGAGTCAGATATGGAATCAGGTATGGGCTCAGGTATGGGATCTGGTACGGATTCAGGTATGGGAGGACTTCAATGATTAGCGCCAAACAGCAGTTATGGAGCGAAGCGCTCGAGACTGGGTGCTAGTTCATCCAGAGTTGCAGATACGGGCGCGGACACAAAACCAAATAGAGAACCGAGTTTGGGCTAAGGTGTGGGAGCAAGTACGGGATCAGACATGGGATCAGCTGTGGGATTTACGGGCGCACGCGTGGGATCAACTAGAGGAGGATGTAAATGAAATGGGCACGAGAGACACGAGGCCATCAATATGACTAACGTCAGTGTACGGGCAACGGTCAAGCCAGAGGGCGGGGCAGAGGCTCAGCTGTTTTGGCAGGTAAGCTATCGGGTAAGGGCTCAGGTGTCGAGACAGTTGTGGCATCGGGTAGAGGATCAACTAGTACAAGTGGACCGCCCAATGTGGCTCCTACTACGGGAGGATAACACATGAAATGGACACGAGAGACATATGACGGGCCAGGCTTCTCCAAATACACCAGCGACTGTGGAGAGTACGAGATCGTGAAGCTGTACGAGAACTTGCCGAACGGTGACGCCTTCCAGCTGAACGTGCGTGGGTACTTCAAAGGCACTGGCACGCTGTCGTCACTGAAGACAGCAGCACGCTGGGACAAACGACATAACTAAGGGGGGTATCATGTACGAACGCATGTACCATGAGAAGGTGGAAGAGCTGCACAAGATGCAGACGGAGCGGGACGAGCTAAAGAAAGAGCTGGACGGCGTCAGCACGGCGCTGACCGAGGCTGGCGAGAGTATGGAAGCACTGGCTATAAAGCTGGCGGCCATCGAAAAGTCCTTCACGTATGCTGGCGGCAACCTGCCTGAGAACTTCAAGATCATCACCATGCATGATCTTGAGCGGTCGAAGTGGGAGCTTAAGGAGACTGGCACAATCCTCATCGAGAACATTGACGGCACACTGTACACACACTTCGGCGCCACCGAGCCGCCAGGCAGAGCAAAGGCTCTACGCTGGGGGATGATCATCTGATGGCTAAGGTATCAATACTCGCGTGGAAGAAGAAGCCCGCCGGCGTGTTCACCCAGAAGAAGCTGCTCTGGGAGGCGATGGAGAAGGTGATGGATGAAGATGAGCTCTTCATTGGTGACAAGGAAGCCACGTACAACCGCCTGTGCACAGTGCTGCGCAAGGAGGGCAAGGTAAAGATCACGGACGACATCGACACAGCTGTCTTCCAGGTCTGGGATTGCGTAACCAATGAGCTCATGCTGGAACTCGAGGAGGCTTGAGATGGGATCGACTATGCTTTACGGCAGCGCCGTGGACTCGATTGGCGGTGTCACGATAGCAAGCGGGGATTCCCGCACTGTCGATAAGGGTTACGACAACGTAACAATAAATATGCACTGTACCAGCACCACTGTTACAGTGTACGAAATCACGTTACATGCATTCGAAGATGATTTGGGCGAGAAGGTTATGAAACAGAAACAGGAGCCCTTCTACAAGGCGCTCTACCCACGAAGGAAGAACAGATGAAGAAGCTTATCACATGTCTTGTTCTGATGTGCGGTTGCGCTCCCTCGCCACCACCCCCGCACTCTACTAAATCGAGCCTCGATTCCAGCCAGACATGGGGCACACGTGAGGTTAAAGTTGTTACGGATGAAGAGGGTTACCGCTGGGCGGTGATTCATGAGACTCGTAACGTGTTCAGTGTCTCCCCGCTACCAAAGTTGAAGGATGAAGAGGGCAAACTCGCACCATAATTAACCACCCACGAAGGAAGAACAGATGAAACTATACCTGGACCTGCTGGACCGAATCATCGGCACCGGCGAACGTAAAGAGAACCGCACAGGCATTGACACGATGGTCATACCACCTGTGCAGATTCAGCACGACATGGGCAAGGGCTTCCCCCTGCTCACCACAAAGAAGATGGCGAAGAAGACCATGGCGGTGGAGCTGGAAGGCTTCATCAAAGGCGTCACCTCAAAGGCTTGGTTCCAGGAGCGCGGCTGCCGTATTTGGAACGAATGGGCCAACCCTATATCTGTGACGAAACGGGTGGAATATCTCGGTAAGCCAGAAGGAGAGGATCCCGATGCTTTCCGCAAGCGAGTACAGCTCGGTACGGATGATCTCGGCCCTATCTACGGGGCACAGTGGAGGAACTACAACTTCCAAGGATGTGATCAGTTTGATAACATCGTACAGAAGCTGAAGACCAACCCCAACGATCGCCGTATGATCTGCATGGCCTGGAATCCCCTGGCTGTTGATGAGCAGGCTCTGCCGGCATGCCATCTCGGCTTCATCATCCAGCACATCAACGGCAAGCTTCACCTGGCTTGGTGGCAGCGCAGCGTTGATACATTCCTGGGGCTGCCGTTCAACTTGGCCTCATACGCTCTGCTGCTGCACCTCATCTGCCTGGAGACAGGTATGAAGGAGGGGACAGTGACTGGGCAGCTGGTGGATGTGCACATCTACGAGAACCACCGGGAGCAGGTACTGGAGCAGTTGGGCAGGACACCCTACTCGCTGCCCAGGGTGTCTACGCCCAACTTCACGTCGATCTACGACTGGAAGGCATCTGACACCGAGTTCATTGGCTATCAGCATCATCCGCCGATCAAAGCAGAAGTTGCTGTCTGATGGCTAATTACATATCCACTTGGCGCAGCAACTACTTCAAGGTGAAGGACAGGGAGGCGTTCTTGGAGTTCATTTCTAGAGTGCACGACCTCGACGTGAAAGAGGACGAGCGCGGATTTGTGCTGCTCGAAGCGCAGGATGGCGAGGGCGGCGCACCGTCGATGATATCGCTCAACCCTGACGACGATGACGCGGAGCCAGCGTACTTTGACACCGGCGAGGCAGCCTCATTTGAGTCCTATATCGCAGCGCACCTTGCCGACGGTGAGGTGGCTATCCTGATGGAGTCTGGCCATGAGAAGCTTCGCTACGTCAGCGGATACGCCACCGCGGTGAGAGCCGACGGTGAGATCATCCACATCAGCTTGAGCATGATCTACGATCTGGTTGAGCGGGAGTGGGGAGTCAAAACAACGGAAGCTACATACTGACGGACACACTAAACTAATACGTAGGTATATTTATTGCGCGCTAGGTTCTATTGGATGGAGAGTCTGTGTTTTTAGAGGTCGTAAGCGCGCGATTCACGTTTTTTGCGACCTCTGGCGTTGCGGTGTGTTGGACGCACGCTTGTCCCACCGCCGCCGCCTCCTAAACATGGCGACAAGCCCGGACCGTCATGGGTAACAGACTCATGTCCGGACATTACTTAAACTAATCAAAAGGAGACACTTATGCCTGAAGTACAAGTATTAACAGAAGAGCAGGCGGAAGCCTGGGCGGCCATCGAGAAGGCCGCGAAGGAGCTGGTGTTCGGCGAGGGCTTCGCAGTTGTGGCCGCCGGCAAGCGCCTAACAGCGCTGGTTGAGGAAGCTACTGCTCGCGCCATTCCAATGGCCAACTTGGAGTATAAGAAAGACATGGTAGGGTCGAAGACCCCGCACCGTGGCTGCATGCTCGGCAAAAACGCTGCACGCAGCACCTGGACGTATACACCCGAGCTGCAGGCTGACATTGACACGCTAGACACGCGTAAGAAGGTGGAGCAGGTTGATGGGTCCGCCACGAAAGTCGCTGGCAAACTGGACAGTAACAAAAATGCGCTGTTCAGGCTTTCTGTCGTAGAGCGTTTGACGTTACCTGGTTGACAATAGACAGTTACCCGGATAACGTGCTCTCATGAAGAACATACCCATAATATGCGCCATAGCGGTGCTGGCAAGTATAAGTATATTTAGTATTGGGTACGCTCTCGGCCGCACCAACGCGCCAGAGCCGAAGTACGCAGACGAGCATACGTGCCCAGAACCGCGTTGGCCTAATGACCACAAATGCTTATCGGCCTCCAAGGAGGACGTGAATGCTGTGATGATCAAGTGGTCCAACGCTGTCATTGAGAGCATGCCCCGCAACGCGGAGTGTGAAGTCAAGGCAGGGGATCTTATCATCAACGGCCTCGCCGAGTATCAGCGCGATCCGCAGACGGGTAAGTCCGTCCTGCGGCTCCGCTCTGCTGATGAGATCATACAAGCAGCGTATCATCGGCCCGCCAAGTCGCTGCTCAACGCAACACCGGCCCCGATACCAAAGCAGCTGCCTGAGGATGAGCGCGGACTCATCCGTAAAGGTGCTGGGGGTATCGGCGGGCTGCTTAAGAGGTTATGGTAATCTCCATAGCAGGGTTTAGTCCACCCTGCGCCCACCCGAATGCTGCCTCTGGGGTTCGCTTCAGAGGCAGTTTTATGTACGGGTATTAAAGACCTGGAAGCCGCCGAAGCTGTAGAAGTGCTCGACGGTTAATCTCGTCGATCTTCTCATTTGACTCTTCGACACTCATGCTGGGGACCAACATCCACCGGCCTTCAACAAATATCCACGTGTCGCCTGTGAGTGCATTGAACTTGTACATGCCTTCCGTCGTAAACGTCAGGCTGAACTCAGAAGAACTCTCCGGCGCAGGTGGTGCTGTGTGCTTACAGCTGCACAGCAAACATAGGATTATAACGACGTACTTCATTGTGTAATATATCGTGAACAGCATTAGGAAACAAATCTAGGAGAATGGAATGGCATTTAAGAAGAACACTGTGATGATCATGCGAGCGCCCTCGCAGTGCGGTAAGACACTGTACGCGAACAAGGCCAAAGCCTACCTCGGCTCTGAGGGCGTCGAGTGCAAGATAGTGTCTGCGGACCACTACTTTGTGAATGAGCACAACGAGTATCGCTTCGACCCGTCGAAGCTCGCCATCGCGCACAATCAGTGCTTTGGCAACTTCATGCGCATCGTGACAAGTAAGCCGGCCTCCCGCGCACGGGTGGTGATTGTGGACAACACCAACACTCGCCGCTGGGAGTATGAGAACTACAAGCTTCTGGCCCTCCACATGGGCTGGGATGTCGTGCTCTACGAGATTCTGCCCGAGACGCGGGAGGGCCTACTAACTGTTCTTGGGCGGTATAATGGGCACGATGTGCCTAAGGAAGTAATCACGCGGCAGTGGGTGGAGTTCCAGGCGGACTGCTCATCCACAGCGCTGCCTGAAAATCGCACCAAGCGCGTGCGCATCTGGCCGGCATCCATCAACGGCGCTGGGTTGCTAGATAAGAAGCATTTGCAGTGATTAACGGCATCGAGGATGCTGATGTAACAACCGAACTCCAGGGTTGGTGGTACGCAGAAGAGCTGTGGGAGGGAACGCTGCAGACGGGGACCCCACGTCATAAAGCACTGGCCGAGAAGGAGCTGGCACGGATCCGTAACGGGATATCAGTTGAGGTCGCACAGATACTTGGAAGGAAGGCGGTGGCGCAAGCCGAAGCCAAACGCAGGGCAGCTGAAGCTATCGTAGTGCTGCGGCGCGCAGAGGAGGAGGCTGCACGGCGGCACGCTGAAACTCCTCATGAGCGCACGCTACGTCTGGCATGCGAAGCTGCTCGAGCACGTATGCGAAAAGAGGCGGACACGCGTTTAGCTGAGATAGAGGAAGAGAAGCGCAAGAAGAAAGAAGCTCGGCAGCAAATCAGGGCAATGGCGGAGGCGCAGCAGGAGGCGGAGCGGGCTGAGGAGCGTAGACAGGAAGAGGAGATCCTTGAGCGCCGCCGCCAGGCGCGTTTGCGCGAAGAGGCTGCTAAGATCCGGGACGAGGAGAATTGGCGCAACCACCCTCTCTACAAGTCCGACCGCCCCGGCGCCTACGGCACTCACGAACTCTACAAAACCGGGGTGTGCTGTGAGTGTGGTGGTGTACTTATGAGGTACACAGGACCGCAGGGCTACCATTCAGCTGACATAACCTACCTTACACGCACGCCCCAGACATGCGTGCATTGTGAGGATCCGTTCTATACGCGGAAGCTGATCTGGCAGTCATACCATACACCAGACCGGAAGCCGGACTTTGAGGAGTCTAACTTCTGGGAAGATAATCACGCTGACAACGTGATGAAGGCCTACGAAGAGCGGTAAGTGGATCTATTCCGTTTACGGTGATACTATAATAATTAACAAGGAGACATATAAATGTCAAAGAGAGCGGAACGGCGTGTGCGCCGTGCAGAGAAAGTGAAGATGTTTAGAGAGCAGATCAACGAAGGTCTGAAAGCCACGAAGGGCAAAGACATGCAGAAGAGGATCAACCAGGTGATGACACGCCTGGCGCGCGCCTTCCCGCAGGAACGCCACCTGCTGACTGAAGCTGCGCGAGCAGAATGTCTGGAGTTCGAATTAGACTTGGCGGTGTAAGCGGCAGAAGGATGACACACGCAGATCTCATCAATGTGACGGCCGACCTCGTAGAGGCGAAAACCTATGCGGAGGTTGGCCTGTGCTTTGGCACACGATTTGATGAGGTTGAGATCCCCTCGAAGTACGGCATCGGCCCCGATGCCGCGCTCTCCCCCTACTTCAAAATGACCGTCGCCGAGTTCCATCGAGCGTACACGGGAGTCTACTTCGACATCCTGTACCTCGATGGTCTTCCTTTAGGGTACAGCGAGTGCAAGCTTAACGCCTTCCACAGCCTGGACTGGATGAAGCCGAACAGCGTGTTCGTGATCAGGGGCGTATGGCCACCACGCCGGCATGCGCTCTCACCCGCCGCCCAGGTGTTCGCGGAGCTGCTGTCCGATGACAAGTGCTCTGGGTTTAGCATCCCGGACGACAACGGCCTGGGCGTGCTGATGCTCCGACGTTCAGTACACCCGCTCCCGCCGATCGGCTTCAGCCGCAAGTACCTGCGGGAGCACCCAGAAATACTAAACCAGAGCAGGAACTTCGCCGATGGGTGGTTGGAGCTGATGGCACGATGACCAAGATAACCTCACGACACCAAGCACTCGCACTGTTCAAGCAGGGGCACTATGGCAACGCCGTACCCTCATGGACTTACAAAGAGTTCATCAACCAGCCCTTGCCTGGGCTGTTCAGTGTTCGGTACCGCGGGGGGATTGGAGGCAGTGGCATATGTGAATACCTCAAGACCTACAAAGAGGCGCTGGAGATCACACGCAAGAGCAGCTACCCCAGCAAGAACTTCTTCTACAACCAGAGCTGCCCTGATCACCGCTTGGCGATACAGGGAGAGATGCGCCGCACGGTGCAAGGGCTCTACCTATTTTACTCTATGGCGAAGCTGCCGATGCGCGAAGCACTGAAGGATGGCAAACACGCCGAAGGCCTGCGGGCCAAGATGATGCTGGAGCACTTCTGTGACCCCAGCAGCCTGAATGACATCTACTGGCTTTTGGACAAATACGAAGACGCGAGCTTGGAGTTCACAACGTGGTCATGCTGCTTTGGAACTCTGCCCAACCGCAACACGGTGGTTTGGGAAGTCCGCCACTATTAACAAAGGAGGGGGCGATGATACTTATGGAGCGTCCGGCCGCCATGGCCATTTACCGACCCTTTCGTGATCTGTACGATGTGGCCCACCACCCGCTGATGCCCAAAGCGGTCGCGCTACGGCGGCGGATAACGGAGAAGACTTCGATGGGTGTTCGTGTTGAGCTGCAAGCTCAAATCGCAGAGGACTCATTTTTCCGCCCCTGATACCACCACAGGCTGACTCCTCCAAGGTCGTCTGTGGAGCCAAACACACAATGACAAAGCGTCGGTATCAGGGGCTTTTTTTAACTCAAGGAGAAACACATGGATAGTTTAGCATCACCGGGAGCTGTGCTCCTGCTCTTATTCTTACTGGCCGCGTTCGGCCTATATAAGTCTAACGGGAAATGATCGACTGGATACCCGTCGACGAGAAGCTGCCCTGCGTGGGGGAGTTCTACCCACCAGATGGCAGTGCCGGCACACCGCAGCCAGGCCAGATGGACAGCGAGGACCTGATCCTCACGAACTGTATAGAGATATGGGTCGGCCACTTGACTTACGACCAGGTGCTTGGCGCCGCCGCGAAATGCTGGCATTGGCGTATCAACGGCCTCGCCCACGGCAGCGATACGCTCGAGATGCAGGAAGTCACACATTGGGCGCGGGGTGAAGGCCAAGTACCCTGCCCATGGTGCCACCAGAGCTGGCACCCTCTGGACACGCACGTATGCCTCTGCAGGAAGTGCGGAGAGCCACTAGAAAACACCCAACGAATAGGGAAACACCTATGCATATAGGGCCAGACGACCTGAAGATGTTCCAGCCCATCCCAGAGGACCCGATGGTGGCGTACCTGATGCACAAGGACGACGCTGTCAAACTCAGGTACGCCAGCAAGATCGACCAGCTCAGGGGACGGATGCAGCAACTGACCGAGAAGTGCGGAGAGCTAAAAGAAGAGCTTCGTCGCCGGCCGCTGCCAACGCGCTTTACTCTGCTGAAGCGCACTGACGCTGTGGCTGTGGCACATGACACAGGTGACGGCTGGTCCCTGGAGTGGGAAGACCTGGAAGGCGAAACCGAAGAGATACCCTGGCCCTTTGGCGAGCACCTCGTGACGTGCGAGGACTTGCGGAAGGTGGGTTTCACGATTGTATGAATGAGGAGGACTTCAATGATTAGCGTTAAGCGTCAGGTATGGGATCAGATATGGGATCAGATATGGGAGCAGGTAGAGGCTCAAATATCGGCTCAGGTATCGGATCAGGTATCGGATCAGGTAGAGGGTCCGGTAGAGAATCAGCTAGCTGATCAGGTACGGGGGGATGTAGATGAACAATAACGAAAGGACGAATTATGATTGAAGACGACGGACTTAACTATTTAGACTCAGCCGTACATGGGCTGGGTAAGGTGAAGCCTCCAGCAGGGAGGATCACCGAGTGGTGGTTCTGGGTTGTGATATGTAACACTGCGCAGAGAAAGACGTTCAAGACACAGGAGCAGGCCAAAGCGCGCCACGCTGAGTTTGCCCAGGCGCAGATGCGCGCCGAGCACCCGCTCCACTCCGTCACGGTCCAGCAGGACATCGTGGACGGCATCAATGGTATCATGAACCTCACGGTGCTGCCAGACTGATGCTGCTTTCGGTGCAGCGTCAAGTCAATCATCTACCCTGCAAGGAAGCCGAGCGGCACCTGTACGAATACTGGCGAGGCTCCACTTGCTTCACGTGGTGGGATTCTGTGTACGAGGCTGTGGACGATGAGGTAGCGGACGTCCTCGTTGAGGAGCTGAACGACGTTCTGTCAAGCGGCCGCCTGGACACTTAATTACGTAACCTTCGTAGTTATAACTATATAGACGTAATAGATACGTGCTGTGGCAAAAGCCACATAAACTATAACTAATGGAGGTTGAGTATGGACCACATAAAGATCAGCAGCTCGCTGAGCTTCTTTCAGGAGCCAGCGGTTGCTGAGCATCTCAGCGCGATGCACCTGATCGTGTCATCGAACGAATACGCGGTCAGGACGTGGGAGCAACGCATCCACCAGACTATCGTGCTCATCCCCGGCATAGCGGACCTGCGGCCTGAAGATGTGGCGCTCTTTGCCGTCGCGCTTCAGGACCGCATCAGCGCCTGGCGTGATGTGCCAACTGCACATGTTTATGGCTTCAGCCACATCATGTGCATTAAAGAGGAGCGGCCAACCCCGTTCCCGCCTGTAGAGATTAACCTAAAGGAGTTGTTACATGGACTATCCATATAAGACGAAGGAATCATGGGACGCGGCCACTGACGTGTTCTCGATGCTGGCCTATTCAGGTCTGAGTAATGAGTTGTTGGGTGAGGTGGCGCTCACCCTGGCGCAGTATTGCACAGCGGCGATCGCAGGTAATAGCGAGGTGACAACTAAAACAAAGCGTAAAGCAACGCGGTTACGGAGTATCTGCCCGCCACCCAGCCACACCGTGTCAACTGCCCAACTACGCCGCGCCGTCGAGCAGCGCAAGCCGCTGCGTCAGCAATTAGCAGAGCTCGCTACAGAGTGTAGCAAGGCGATTGCTGAGAACGACACGGGTGAAGCGGACCACGGGGCCATGGCTATTCAGCATATGGCCACGCAACTCAGCAGCCCGAAAGACCACGGTGAGTCAGCCGCGTATGCTGCTAAGCATGCGGCATTAGCTCTCCGCTCACAAGACCGTTCGGCACTGAAGATGGTGCGCAGCATGGTGTCTTGGAAAGCGGTAGCTGAAGCGCAGTGTTTGGACGAAGAGGTCGAAGACTGCCTGCGGGAAGAGCGGGAAGATAAGATGACGATCGCACTGATCCATAACGTGCAAACACTAACGGGTCTGATAACAGACCAGGATCTGGCTGGCCCTGAAGTTCAGGCAGCCCTGAAGGATCTTGTTCCTGTGATGAAGGAGTTGATGAAGGAGGTATTATGAAGATGATCATGACAGCCATGCTGCTGGCCTTTATGGCCACTGCAGCAGAACCGTCGCGCCTGACAAGCGTGAAGGCGATGTTCGACTCCGGTATTAAGAAGCTGGAGGCGGAGCACAAGCAGAAGGTCAAGCTCTACAGCCAGAAGTACCTGGCCGAGCTTGACCGGATTCAGACTGCCAGCACACGTGCGGGTGATCTGGATGGCGCGCTGCAGGTCCGGGCTGAGATCCTTCGGGTGAAGCAGCGCCTGGCCGGCAAGACGCCAGCTGTACGTGTGGTCGTGCCTACGGCGGCGGGTAAGCCGGCAGGGTCCAGCCACACGCTAAAACCTGTGTCTGGAGTGTTCCAGCCGCTAACTCTTGGCGCGCGAATATTCAACAACCCGGATGCTGCCAGTGTCTTTGCACACGTGCCCGAGGAGTTGGCCGGCAAGCATTATCTGTATACGAGCTACAGCAGCATTGGAGTGTCCGCGTTGGAGGACACGACTGTCTACGTGCTGCCCACGCTCTTCCCGAAGTTCTGGGATGGAGGGCTGAAGGACGCTTTGGAGCGTTACGGCTTTGTTCCCAGAGGGGAGGTGTTCTTGCTATGTGCCAAAAACGGTGACGAGAGCAGAGTGTACACAAAGATGTTAAGAAAAGGCGAGAAAATTATCCTTCCTCGCTGGGCAGTGATTATCGCTGATTAGGCTGGATTTTGGCGCCAAGGTCGAGTAGAAAGCCTTCGGGCTTTCTTTTAGCTGTTGCATCTTTGCAAGTAACTACTTACTGTAGTCACTATGAATGTACTTCAATCCTGGTGCGAGGCGAAGAAAGCCTACTATACACGCTCCGGGTAACGAGCGGTAGTTGTTTAATCAGCTTAGGGCACAGTTGCTGCAGGTTAATTTTACTTGAGAGTGTACTAACATGGACTGGTTTAAGCACAAGAAAGCAGAAGTTGAGACGGAGGATATTGGCATAGGTACGAAGATTTGGGCTAATGCCCACGTCTGTAGAGGGGCGAAGATAGGTAGAGATTGCGTAATCGGAGAAGGTGTTTATGTGGGACCCGGTGTGGTGATCGGCGACCGCTGTAAAATACAAAACCTCTGTTTGATTTATCACGGAGTTACCGTCGGAGACGATGTGTTTATAGGCCCTAACGTGGTAACGACCAACGACATCCGACCACGGGCCTACGGTAGCTGGGACAGTAGGTTCCGGGAGACTCGTATCGAGGACAAGGTAGCGATTGGTGCAAACTGTACGATTCTATGCGGCGTTACACTTGGAGAGGGTAGTGAAATAGGGTGTGGCTCTGTCGTAACTAAGTCAACAAAGCCTTGGCATTTGTACTTCGGAAAGGCTGCTGAAAATCGAGGAGTGTCTATTGACAGCAGCCTTTCCGAGGATTCTTCACTGAGCTTGTTTCGACCGGTGTTGCTGCAGATGCAGCCCAGAAATATACCGGAACCTTTAGCCTCAATACGTCAGAACTTAACCATACCTAGGGTATGGTTTAGAGCTTTTGACGAGCCTGGTGTTCTCGCGGCGATGAACAGTTTTGTACGCGACAGCAATTATTCTCACTATATTATACATGCGGATGACGCCATTGCGTACAAGCTGGCAGTAGACACGATTCTCAACCACGCCCACAACTACGATGTGTTCACTGGGTGGTCCAACATGGACATGGCTGGCGAATATCTCAACAAACAATCCAACGTGTGCGTTGAACCGCTTACCTTAAGCCGAGATAAAGGGCCAACCCAGTCGGACTACAGTTGGCTTGACGTGGCGGCCGTACGCGATCGTCCGGAGGTGTTTCAGGTGTCCTTAGCCACTTTTGCACTCTCGTGTTTTCGCCGCGAAGTACTAATAAGGTACCCCCTCCAAGCGTACTCGAACGGGTGCTCATCTGATCACAACATATCGTACCGAATACAACATGACGGGTTTTTCACGATTAGTACTCACCGTGATGCGTTCTGTCGGCATCTACGGCAGGGGTACAAACCCCTGAAAAGGGCGTGGTTGGTGGGTAAGCAGTCTCCCGAAGTACACTACGAGCTGTATCATACTCAGTATGCATACAGTGGTTCAATTGACTACGTAAGCGAACCCTCGTTTAATACTGCACTAGCGGAGGCCCAGTGAATTCTCTGAGGCTCCTTATTATAACTCCGTTCTGGGAAGCTGGAGAGCTCGTTTATAGCTGCCTTACATCGTTGTGTAGGCAAGATTTTCAGGACTTCCATTGCGTTGTTATCGACGACGGGTCTATTGAAACTCCTCCAGGACCCGCGGCGTTACAGGAATTTCGCGCTGATAGCAGGTTTACGTTCGTAACCCGTGAGTCTCGCGTAGGGGCGTTGAAGAACTACGTGGACGCGACTGAGTTAATGTCTGCTAGACTCTCGGACAGTAGCGTAATAACGGCGATTCATGGGGATGACACTCTTGTGACAACCTCCTCACTTTCTGAGTTCATGGCGCCGTTCGACGACCCGGATTGTTGGTTTGCGTACAGCCGTTTGCGTCGTGTGTCTAACGGACAAGAGATACCCGAGCACCCTTACGGGTACGGGGGTGAAAGGGAGTGGAAATCCTTAGACTCTGGGGCCTTTCGGTCTGTCGGCTGGAGAAGTCAGCCGCTACGAGGGTGGCGGTTTGGGCTGTGGAAGCTTTTGGATCAGGCGAGGTTAAAAAACAGCCGTGGTGAGTATTTTGACACAGGGTCTGACAAGGCGACCGTCTTCCCTATGATGGAGATGAGTGGCATGAACCGCATACGATTTGTACCACAGGCTACGCTTCTTTATAATGATAAGACAGGGAAGAACGATTATGTTCTTCGGCGCGAGCAGAACAGGCGAGAGAGCCACGAAATTTCACAATTTCCACGCCACCACTTTGTACCTACGATATACGCTAACGGTAATATAGCTGAGTGCCTTCACCATAAGATAACTGATACGATGCCGGACGTTTTATTTGTGAGTTACTGCACAGATGAGTACACCAGTTTAGCCGATGAGCTAGTAGAATCCATCAACGCTCAGGGGCTTAGTTATCATATAGAGAAGTGGCCATCAGCAGGCAGCTGGAAGGCCAACAATGTTCAGAGGTTTGTGTTTTTAATAGACATGTTCAAAAGGTTTCCGAACCGCTCTGTGGTCTGGATAGACTGCGACGCTCAAGTAGTACAGCTCCCGAGTCTATTTGGAGAATATCACAGGCTTCAGGTGGACATGGCGGCGCATATGTTTGACCGTGCCAAAGGCCGGCGACCATCTGGAGCGTATGTTGTGGACCGCGGAAATAGCTATTACTGCTATCGAACTCATGAGGTTCTTCACGGTACAGTATTTTATGGGGCCCATGGGCTTAGACAGGCGTTTATGGAGGACGTTTTGGCCTGGTTCAGTCGGCACCCAACTCTGCATGCGAGGTCTCAGCCATACGTGCAGGACACGCTTTTACGCTGGCAGGGTGAGCTTCGTCGATGGAATTTTCTACCAATGCCGATGTCCTATGTGCAGATCGACGAGGAGCCTAGACTGGACGGGGAAGCAGTAATACTTCATGGTCTTGCTCATCGTAAGCACAAGGCTACTATAGACAAGGATTCCGCGCCGTTCTGGAAGTGCCCCGGGTGGACACGAGGTACGGAGATAACGAAGAGCCGCATACGCGAGCTCATAGGATGACCGAAGACAGTTTCAACGTAGCCTGGACCGCGGCAATACGGCGCATAGCCTACATCGTACCCGACAGGGAGGAGAAGTTTATCTTCTTCCCCTCAATGAAGGTTTGCTCAAAGAGCGTCATACAGGGCGTGCTCAAAGACAGAGTAGTAAACTGGAAGGACGGGCCAGGCGAGTGGCGCCAGACTGTTGCCAAGATGACGCCGACGTCCTTCGCAACTGCCCAGAAGTTCACCATTGTGCGCAACCCGTACGATCGGGCAGTGTCAGCCTTCTTCCACCTGATCAGACTGAAGGTGGTTCCCGAGCATTACTCGTTTAGCCGCTATTGCGCTGAGTACCTGGCTACTCTGGGCACGGACGCAAATGAGCACTTCCACCCACAGCTGGACGGCCTGCGGCATCCGGACGGTGGCTTCATCGTAGACCACATCCTCAGGTTTGAGAACATCCAGGAAGACTGGGCCAAGTTGGCGCAGGTGCTGGGGGTAGACGAAGAGCTGCCCAGGCTGAACAAGGGCGTACCCCGTAAACCTTTCCAGGAGTATTACACTGATGAGTCCAAAGAGATCGTCAGCAGGCTGTACAAGGAGGACCTTGAAATCTTCGGGTACGGGTTCGACGAGCAGCCTGTGCCGTGGAGCAGGAAGATCAAGACAGCCAGGAGTAAGTTTGCCGACGATGTCTCATTGGTCATCAAAGCCTTTGAGCGGCCTGCCGCCACCATGACACTGCTGCAGAGCCTGGAGGATCATGGCTACATCGGCAAGGTCGACATAGTGATAGCGGATGACAGCAAGACGCCTGACCTGGATGAGCGGATGCCAGCAGCTTGGGTCAAGAACATCAGGTACCTGAAGCTTCCCTACGACACAGGCCTTGCGGAAGGTAGGAACGTAGCAGTTCGGGATGTGCACACCCCCTACATGGTGCTGCTGGATGATGACTACATCGTGGACCGCCCTGATGTGTTTGAGACTATGTTCGACACTATGTTACGCCACTACAAGCACTTGGACATACTCGGGGCTGGGCTGCGCGAGGGGAACGACAAGGACCCACGTGACAGGATCTACGCCAACTTTAAGACGACCGAGACCGATCTGATGATCATGTACGGGCACCACCACCGTATGATGGACAGGGTATGGATGTGTGATGTAGTCGTCAACTTCTTCCTGGCGAGGACGCAGGTAGTGCGAGATGTGGGCTGGACCCCGGAACTGAAGATCGGCGGAGAGCACTACGAGTTCTTCTGGCGCGCCAAGAAGGCCGGCGCCCGCGTAGGGTCGCTGCCCAAGCTCACCATACGCCATGAGAGGAAGCGCCCGGAAGGTTACTGGGACATGCGCTACGGCCGCGCGGTGAAGATGACAGAGCGGTCGCTGGAGCTGATGGGCTTCAAGACCCTCCGAGTCTATCTGAACCACGGCGCGTTCCATGTCGGTGGAGGGTTCAAGGTGCAATGAGCAGCGACGTCCTTTTTGTTAGCTATCACACCCCGAAGTACGCAGCAGCTGCCAATCGTCTGTCCCGGTCAATGGATAGATTCGATCTCTCTTACGAGGTAGAGGAGCTCCCACCGATCGGGTGCTGGAAGTCCAACTGCATGCAGAGGTTCGAATACCTGCTGGAGAAGTTCTGGGCGCACCCAGAGCGTGCAGTCGTATGGCTGGACTCTGACGCGGTGGTCATGCACAACCCCTCACTGTTCCAGAAGTACTTCGACCACAGGCATAGCATCGACATGAGCTGCGGGTTCGAGCGCCGAAGCAGGAATCCGTATAAGGTAGACAAGTCAGACTACCACTTCTACAGGACATTGGAGCTGCAGGGCGGGACCATGTATTACGGGCCATCGGAGCGGAGGGAGGAGTTCATGAGCAGGGTGATCAAGCACTGCTACTCTGATCCCAGCCTGCACATACGCAGCCAGGCCTTCCTCTTCGACATCTTGCTGGAGTACTGGGCCGATCCCACCCGCAGGTGGAGATTTCGGGAACTCCCGCAGACTTATGTGCACGTGCAGGACCCGCAGGATCGGCCAGCGCGCGCACGCCGAGCCAGGCAGGACCGCGCCTACGCCCGCCGCGCCGGCGAGCTAAGGAGTCGTCGCTACCCGGCAGTTAGGAGAAAGAATCCCCAAGTTGTGGTACATTGCCCAAACGACCAGGAGTTTAGAGATTCGCTGGAGCAGGAGTGCCAACCCTTCTGGAAGAGGCCTGGATGGGTGAGAGGCACACGTTATACTCAGGAGGAAATTGACAATGGTCATTGTCCTATCGTGTAAGAGCTACCCGACAGTCAGACCAGGAGGCATGCTATTTGTCTGCCAGGATCGGGCGGAGGAGCTTTCTCGGCAAGGCCATGAGGTGCATGTGCTGCTGCCCGGGGTCAGCGGAAAGGTTTACCACCATAACGGGGTGAACATCCACGAGGTCGGGGGAAAGATCAAGACCTACTCCATGGAGTTCGCTTGCGGCTGCCGGCAGGTATGCGAGGAGATATCCCCGGACATCGTGCACCTGGATGGCGTGCCTGCCCATTGCGGCAGATGGTGGGAGGATCGTCCAGGAGACGCCAAAGTTTACGCGGCCACACTGCACGGCTTCGGCCCAGGAGGGATGCTCACACGCTGGAACATGTTTCGTACGGGCGTGGATCGTCGACAGCCGCAGACACTGGAGATGACCCGCTTTGAGTCGGAGATCAAGATCTTTGAGACGTTTGATGTGGTGATCGGGGTCAGCCGCGCAGAGCACTGGTACCTGCAGGACATCTACGGCTTGCCCCGCACCAAGCTGGTGTACAATCCCATACCCTCTTACTTCTTTGAGCCCAGGGTGGAGCGGAAGGCATTTGCCCCGCTGGTCTGTGCTGACCTGACTTCAGCAGCCTGCCGTAACTTTAAGTCAGCACAACGCGTCACTGACAGCCTTGATCGTAAGGTCCGCATCATCAAAGGGGTGCCGAGAGTAGATATGCCGAAAGTCTTCGATGGCGCCGCAGCTCTGCTGCTGCCCACCTTCTACGCGCAAGGCTACGACCTGACAGTGGCCGAAGCCGAAGCCCGGGGGCTACCGATCATCGCCGCCGCGACGGGTAGCTATCTGATGGAGTCATGGGAGCGCCCGTGGATACGCACCTTCCGTGCTGGAGACGACCAAGCGTTCCGGGAAGCACTCACCAAAGACCTGCCCGCTCCGCCGCCATCAGGCGCGGCAGACCGCCACCGCCCTGAGGCGCACGTTAAAAACTGGATGGAGGCCCTCGGCTTATGATTCCCAAGAAGATCCACTGGTGCTGGTTTGGCCAAGCCGAGCGCAGCCCGCTTATGGAGAGATGCATGCAGAGTGTGCGTGATGCACACCCCGACCACGAGATAACCCTCTGGACTGACAAGCACGTGTTCGCACTGCCAGCCAGCCAACTCCGAGATTACCTGGAGGCTACCCTGAAGGCTGGCAACTTCGCACACACCGCTAACCTGTTCCGAGCCTATGTGCTGTACACCCATGGCGGCATTTACCTGGACACAGACGTAGAGATACTGCGACCCCTCGACCCGCTGCTGGGCCAGGAAGCGTTCTTTGGCGCCCAGCACCCGGTGTCCTTGAGCCGCGGTCGGATTAACAACGCGGTGATGGGCGCTGTACCCAAGCACCGGAGCATGAAGTACGTTATGGCGCTGACCTGCTACAAGTGTCAACCGACCCAGAAGCCAAATCAGGGCGGCCCTCACATAATCACAGAGGTGCTGGATGATATGGCAGAAGGCTGCGTCCGCTATTGTGGTGTGTTCAGCAACAAGGAGTTTACGATCTACCCCCCGGAGTATTTCTACCCGTACCCGTTTGGGGGCACGCTCACCACAGACTGCCTGACGATGGAGACTTACTGTGTCCATCACTGGGCTCACACCTGGAAGAAGTAGCTCATGGTACGTAATCTAGCCTACTTCCTATTTCCGCGCAGCGGCAGCAACTGGCAGGAGGCTGTCGCAGAGCTGCTGCCTCATATGCATAAGTTCAACGGCCGCAGGATAATAACCGTGGCAGAGGACGATAGCACGGACGAGCTGTCTGAGGTGGTGGAAGCGTTCCAGGGCGTCAGAGCAGAGTTTGCAGCTGTCGTGAACGACCGCCGGCTGGGTGAGATGCCGCACTTCCTCGACGCGCTTGACCGCATGGATGACGGGCGGGAGGGCATAACACTGTACGCCCACGCCAAGGGTGTGAGCTATCTGGCTGACGGCAAGTACGTGGAGGCAATTGGAGGGCCAGGCTCCCCAGAGCGGATGCGCAACATATGCAAGTGGCGGCAGCGTATGCTCACACACCTCACGGACATACCCAAGGTACAGCGGGCATTTGATGAGGGCTTTGATAGCGTGGGCTGCTTCAAGGTCCCCGAGATCATCCGTAAAGATGAATGGGTGCATTGGCATTACTCCGGCACCTTCTTCTGGTTCCGCAACTCCGCGGTGTTCCATCACCCAGAGTGGCGGGAGATCTACCCCGTGAGGAACGGCACAGAGTTCTATCTGCAGAGACTGATACCGACAGAGGCGGCGGCTTGTCTATATGTCGACTTCCGCAAGGACGCCCCACTACCAGCGCCACCGCCGTGGCGGGAGGACTTTGACAATGCCAAGGATCAGAAGTACGCTGATTTCGCCTGGTGGTGGGACGTCTACCACTGGACAGATGAAGACTGGGAAAACTGGGATAGACTTTATGAAGATCGCTCACCGAAGTAATTACCCGCACTTGCTCGACGCACTCAAGCTGAAGGTTGGGGTGGAGGTAGGAGTGCAGTACGGACTGTTCTCTGATCACATCCTCCACCACAGCAGCATAGACACGCTGTATAGCGTGGACCCGTGGATGATGTTCAGTCAAGAGGACTATCAGGATATGGGCAATGTCACCCAGCGGGAGCAGGATAGCCGCTATCTGTACGCAGTTACTCAGCTGCGCCGGCATCAGTACCGGAGTGTGATCGTGCGGCGCACCTCAGAGGAGGCTGCCACGATCTTGGCTGATCACATGATGGATTTCGTGTACATCGATGCCAACCACTCCTATGAGCAGTGCCGGCATGACCTAGAGCTGTGGTGGCCAAAGCTCCGGCCTGGTGGGCTGTTCTCTGGGCATGATTACGTGGATGGCAAATTCTCTGCGGGCGACTTCGGGGTGAAGAGCGCAGTTGACGAGTTTGTGGGGCGGGAGCAGCTCAAGCTCTACGTGACGGATGAAGAGTGGCCGACCTGGTACGCTCTAAAGGGCGGATGACCGTGGCAAGCAGCAACACCCTCCTGTGTCTGGTCTGTGGTTTCGCGCATGGCGGCACCACCATGCTTGGGGAGCTCCTCCGCCAGCACCCGCGCGTGGATGGGCGCTTCGAAGCAGGCCTGCTCCTGGGGGAACGACCGAAGGACTTCACAGGTGTGCAGTGCTTCCCCAGGTTCGTCCGGCGCTGTTGGGGTGTTGATGATGGGGGCATGCGCCGACTCACCAGCTGCCAGACGTTCCCGGAGATGTACGATACTCTGCGGGAGGTGAGCAATCTGGAGGATAAGACAGTCCAGATCTACGACAAAGCGCCAGTTTACATGTACGAGCTCGCAAAGATAATGGCGAAGACCGATGTGCCTGTTGTGGTAACAGTAAAGGATCCCAGGGCTATTCTGCTCAGCAACTTACGGCGACACGCCACGGCGCCGCTGGAGAAGACGGCGCTATCCCTGGATCCCTGGACTCGTGGCTATGAGCATGCCCAGCGCACCTACGGGGATCGCATCCTCCTGGTCAGGAACGAGCACCTCTGCCTGGAGCCGCTCAAGTATGGGAAGCAGATCTATGACTTCCTGGGGCTGGAGTGGAAGGACGAGTATGTTGAGCTGCGCTCTGTTTACCCACTGCACGACAACATCTACGGTAATGAGGACGGGGGAGGCAGTTCTCGGGGCATTGCGTCTGACCGGCTGACGGAGTGGAAGGAGTTGCTACCCGCTGAAGATGTGGAGATTTTCCAGGGTTTGCTGCAGGACAGCAGACGGTGGTGCTGGAATCCGTAAAAAATAAGTACTTGTATTGTAGACACTTAGATGTTCAAGTACCCCATTGTAAAGCCTTGACCCGGTTGACGAAGCTGACCAACCGTTGTATTTTATAGTAGGAAAAACGAACCCGCCAGATCAACGAATCCCGACGCCAATACCAACACGGGATAAGTGTGCACAGACTATGACTCAGATTAAAACCATCCTCGTCCTCGACGACTGGAACTCCCTTCGCAAGCTCCTCTGCAGTCTTCTCGACCGTAGAGGGTTCTTCTCTATCGGCTCCGCCTCTGTAGAGGACGCCGAATCCATCCTCAGCCACGTCCAGGTGGACCTTGCCATCCTGGACTTCCAACTCGAGTACGGCACCAGCGAACCACTGTTCGAGCTCCTTTACGAGCGCCGTATCCCCTTCGTGATCCACACAGGCGATGTCGTTGCAGCCAGAGATGTTGCAGCGGACCTGGCCATGGAGATCTGGGAGAAGGGCATCACCGGCAGGGAGATTATCCACCGGGTTCAGGGAATTCTGCGTTAATCGCCGCGGCTGTCGGTTGTAGGCGCGTCCACCCGCGCCTATATTACGGAGATAGTTCCACACTCAAAGGAGTAACTTATGGGTTTCCCGCATTCATTTTTTCGCCGGAACAAGGGTATCTTTGTCCCAGTAGTCCAACAATCATCGTACTTCAATCCATCAGGCGTTGTTACTACAGGTTTAAGAAAACTTGACAGCGGCCTGCAACACGGCGCACAAGACTGGTCGTATTTTGGCTGGGTTAAATTTGAAGATTTTGCCTATAACACTGGTGGTGGTACTAATGCCGCTATCGTGGCAAAAACATCTGGCGCCGACGAAATGATGCTTGCAGTCCATCAAACCACCGGCTTTACTTTCAGCATATGGAGTAGCCTGAGTCCTGTGTCAATCTCGTCAACAGTCTCCCCCAGCACTGGTGTGTGGTATAATTGCTACATCGAATACGACAATTCTTCCGGCGACATGGGAATGTCTATTCAGAATGAGGCTTTAGTACAAGCAGCTTCGAGCGCCTCGGACACCGAAGCTTCCTATCTCAAATTTAATCAATGGCTTGCCTCCGACGGCGAAAGTAGGGCAAAATACTCACAGTGGGGCAGGTGGAACAGGAAACTTACGCCAGCAGAAAGACTCATTCTTAACGGTGACGGCAAGGGGAAACTCCACGCCACCTTACCACCCGCGCTGCTTTCCGGCTTACTTGCATACTGGAACATGGATGAAGACGATACATTCGGCGTTGCTACTTCCCGTATTGACAGTCACGGCACCTACGACATGGAAGAAATAGGCTCTGGCGCTAAGGGCGAAGCATCTTCAGACGTACCAAATTAAAGGGGTATAATTATGGCATTAGCAATGGCAGTAGTGAAGTTTTTGGGTACCCGGCGCAACCTCGTCACGGAAGATAGCATCGAGCTGCTCACTGAGAGTGGTGAAGAGATAATGTATTAAGGAGATCAACCATGGCTAAGAAAATATCAGAACTCGCAACACTCGGCTCCCCGACAACGGCCGCAGAGGTTGCTGTTATCCAGAGCGGTGTGACCTACAAGGTCGCGCTTGGCGCACTGCCCATCGGCCCCGTGCTGCAGGAAGACACGACAGTAAATTTCACCAGTACAGATTCAGTCGCTGAGATGCAGGCGCTGATCAACGCGCAGCCGAAGAACCTGGGCGGGTATACCCTGACGTTCCAATTCGGCAATGGCACCTATGCCCTCGGCAGCGGAGCTGTGAGTATATTGTTTGCGAGCTTTTTCGGCGGCAGGCTGATCATCCAAGGGAACCGTTCTGAAACGAACGCCAACGACCTGCACACGACACAGGACGTGATACTGTCTGGCGCGAGCCTCGGCGATCATGTGATTGAGGTTCTGAGATGTAATTGCTCAAATGTGTTCGTCCAAAATCTTCGAGTAGACTATGACGCATCGGCCAGTAAGAACGGCATCGCCATCCTTTACTGCCCTGGCTACAATGATGTCCGGTACAATTACTGTTTGGGCGACTCCACCTCCGGAAGCGGCGCAGGTATTGAGTTCTTCCGTGCTGGGACAGCCTACGCTCAGGAGAATTACGTGTCGCAAGGTGCCTATGGTATACAGGCAGCCGACAGCGTAAACCTGACGTCTGTAAACAATGACGACACTGGCACCCAGCCGGGGTACGGGCTGCAAGCACAGAGCGCGACAATATTCAAAAACGGTACACAGCCTGCTGGCAGTACAGCTAACGAACTCGTCTCTAGCGGCGGCCAAATACTCTAGGAGTACTGCCAGGCCGCCGCTACCGGAGTTGCGTGTAAGCTGACCTCCGGACGCTATAGTCTGGGCGTGGGTTGCATTGCGCTCCCGCCAAGACTATATTCAGACATTACATCTACTTATGCATAAGAAGGAGTACTCTAATGTCTACAATCCCAACAGCGTCACCGGAAGAGCTCGAGATCTTCCTCAAGTCCGCTGAGGAGCGTTTCGCTGAGCTGGGGATTGACCCGGCCCGAGCCGCCCAGCTATTCGACACCCAACTCAACAAACTGGCCGGCGAAGTATTCGGCAAAGACGTTGAAGTTGCCCCCACCAAGCAAGCTGAGCAAGTCGATCCAGATGAAGTGGTTTACAAAGCCGCCATGGACCGTATGTTTGAGCTTGGCGTCCCAAAGGCCGACGCTGATGCGTGCCTGGCCAGTTTCGCAGAGCGCACAGCACAAGCGGCCCGCCTGCGAGAAGGTGCAACCCATCTATCCGCCCATAACAGTCAACCCAGTGAGAAAGTCGCCAACTTCGTCAAGAAGGCCACGGCTGTTCTCGCTAAGAAGTAACGGAGAACGAAGATGAGAATCATCAACAAACGTACCTGTCCGTGCTTTTTCCCCTACGCGGGAAGTAAGCGTCGTGGTGTGAACCTGGAAGTGGGCGGGGTATCTCCCGACTTTCCATTGGACCGCATCAATGTGTCTCAGCTGAAGCTTGATCTGGCCAGCGGCTACATCAAGCTTGTACTGTCTGACGACGACAAAGAGCGCCTTTCTGGCAATGTGTCAAATGACGTGCTCAAGTCCTCTATATCTCCAGATGAGGTTGGAGTGGAAGCCGCTCCCGCGCCACCCTCAGCTCCCGCACCAGCCCCGACATCCGCGCCTTCTGCAGATGATCCCACTATGGTGATCACTAAGGAGGGGGGCGACGTGGATAAGGTAGACGCTGTTGTTGAGGAGCACATTGCTCGCATCAAGATGCTGACACCCGATGCCCGTGCAGATGAGCTGCTTAAGCTCGATCCAGACACGGCCAAGAAGGTTGTTGAAGCACTTGGCACTGCCGATGAAGTTCCCACCGATGAAGTTGTCAAAGACGACGAAGTCGTTGAGGACGAAGTCGTTGAGGACGAAGTCGTTGAGGACGAAGAGGTTGAGGATGAAGAGGTTGAGAACGACACTCCTGAAGAGGACGTCGTTGTCGATGAGCTAGCGTCAGAGGTTGACCTGGACGCCTATAAGAAGTGGAAGACACCTCGGACTATCGAGGAGCTGAACACTCGCGGCATCGACTTTGAACCTGCAGCGGAGTTGAAGACGCTCAAAAAGCTGTTACTTGACGATGACCTCTCAAAGGCTGCCAATTAAGCAGCCTTAGGAGGCACAAGTGAATCACGAAACGCTCGCAAAGCATGTAGTGCCATCAGCAAATGCCGACGGCACTCAAGCGACACCGAGGAAGAGGCGTCCCCCTCGCACAGGGCAACCTGCCCAAGTGTGGTCACCCGCACAGGCGCAGGCAGCCTTATCTGGAGACCTCCCGGGTCGGGGGGCTCATCAAGAACCCACGGATGTTTTTGAACGTGAGGAGGTGGATGTGTTTAATCCGCAAACTCCACAGGAGCGGTTGCACGCTCTACCCAAGGTGGTCGCAGAAGCGACCATACCCGTAGAGAAGACTGCCCAACTCCAAAACCAACCAACCACACCCCAGGCCCCGACACCGGCAAGGGCACCCGTCGTGCCGGTGCGCAGCCCTGCAGATAATTTTCTGCAACAGTCGCAACGAATGACCATCGAGGTGAATGACGGCACGTTCCTGCTGCCGATCATCTCAGCGAAGCAGTCCCAATACGGGATCATATTGTTTCTGCCAATGGCCGCAGAGAGTACGCTGTTCTTGCCCAAGCCGGGTACAGAGATGGTAATCACCTGCCGGATTGATGGGCAGCAGCAGTCTCGTCGGGTATATTACCCTGGAACCTACGCTGAAGTTCCTGAACTTTCAGTAATTGTAATGAGTTTAATAGTGGCGGAAGATGATGGAAAAGCGTAACGTACATGAGAAGGGCCGCACCCCAGACGGACGGACGAAGATGGCCGATGTGATCGAGGCAGGGGCGTCTACCTTCATAGAGAAGGACGGGAAGGCGAAGCCCTCCAAGTGCTCGAAGTGCCAAGCGCGCCAAAAGACACTGCCCGCTGAAAAGACGGTTAATAGCTAAATAGCCTGTAGCAAGGCTGTTACAGATTACGGAGAATATGTCATGCCAGACATGGAAAAATTTGCGGAGGGTTTCGTAGCACACTGCGAGTCCCACGGGCTGGACCCGGAAAAAACCTTGATGAAGATGGCTCAAATGACCTCGGACGCTGATCAGAACTCCACATGGGAGGGGGTGAAAGAGTTCGGAAGAAACATCCCCATGTTCAGCGGGCTGATGGGCGGCGGTGAGGGGGCGATGGGTCGTGACAGGAGTCAGCCTATTGGGCACCAGATCGGCCAAGGTATTGGCGGATTCCTGCGTGGGGCCGCCCGGCCCTTCCAGAATGCCGGCAACTTCTTCTCGAACATAGCTGAAGGCACCGGCCTCGGTGGCGGGCAGCAGATGCGCGATTTGCAGTCCACACAGAACTCGCGACTGCAGGAGCTCTTGGAGCAATCT